>Ga0209373_10001174_pt1 | contig 32852 bp, 32 predicted proteins | sample Higcelweek5metaG_FD_187173 | JGI IMG/M metagenome (GOLD analysis project Ga0209373, IMG submission 187173) | Freshwater pond sediment microbial communities from the University of Edinburgh, under environmental carbon perturbations - High... | ecosystem: Environmental > Aquatic > Freshwater >... | reverse complement strand
GCAAAAAGATATGCTCGCATAAGATCGTATATCGATTCTTCAAGAAAGCAGGGGTATTCTCCTATCTACGCAATTGAGAAAGCTCTTCAAGGAAAGCCTCTCTTTACCTCCCCCTCTGAATAGTTACAGTTTATCAAAACTTTTGTGAATGTAAGAGTGCTCAACAAAGAATAGGATAGTTTATCAAAACTTTTGTGAATGTAAGGCTTTAAAATCAACATGTCTGAAACTATATATTTCAAATTACGAATATTTAAGGGTGTAGTATATTTTTTGAGGATTGTCAAATATTGGTCAACCATTCTCCTTCTTCTTATTTTGCTAGAAATTTCCACAAAGATGTTTTCATACGGTGCTCAGTTTCATCACTACAACTGTAGTATTCGTAGTAGGTGAGTTTGAGGCTGATGAGGCTTCCTGACTGAGAAATCTGAAAATCTTTTATTGGGAATGAAGAAGCATATTTTGGTAGGGAAGAAGGGAGTACTATGTTTGGCTCATTGATAATACTACCCGTAGTGCTCCAAGACATGGGGGTGTCTAAGAGTGAAAAAGAGGTGAGAGTATTGTCATCTTTGGTAAAAATACTTCCATCACTTTTGGTTCCATAGGGAAAATAGAGCTCTTTTTGTGTAGTTCCAGAGAGCGTCAGAGTGATGAAATAATTTCCAGTACTTCCCGTAGACGCACTCAAATTGTTCACGGTAAGAGAATAATTGCTGCTGGCAGTGAGGTCTTGAGGGGAAGCAAATTGGTATTTGAGTTTGGTTCCTGTGCTGATAGTATCTCAACTAAAAGTTGAAATTCCTCCAAAGACCAGAGCTCCAGTAGCAGTTGGAGAAGAGATATTTGCATACGAACTTCAGTTGATGACCGTAAGCTCTATGCTTTGAAGTTGTGTCATACTGATCCCTGAAAATGCCATCGTTCCACTACTTGAAAATCAACTCGTAGCACTTTGATAGGTAAACATTTTCTTGGTTTTTGCGTCAAGAATCGAGAGCGTTTTGCTTCCAGAGTCATACTTGAGTCCGATGGGTTCATTGAGTCTATCATCACGGTTAAGAAGTGTGTAAAGATTCCCTCATGAAAGGTACAAGATACGACCATTTCCCGTATCGCTAAAAACGGCTTTTCCGTCTATTTCGACAATTCCTGTAGGAGAAGAGAGTTCTGCACTGAGTGCAGGTATTCATTCTGTGAAGTTATTTCCAGTAGTTCATGTCCCTGCGACAATAACACCCGATTGTAGTATAATATGACTATTGGGAACGGTGGTATAGCTTCCATCACTTCCATTTCCATAGGGTTCAAGATCTTCACTCGTCAAAAAATTGAGTGCCCTTGTGGGATCATCAAGACAGTATCCCGTGAGACTCTGCATTCAAAGATAGGTAAAATGCGGACGACCGGGGACTCTTGGATGATGGATCAGAGCAGAAGTGCTCGTAAGACTGCGAATGCTAAAATCTCCAAAAAAAGTGTTATCAATGCTTTCAAAGAGGGCAAGACTGGCTTGATTCTCTTCCAGAATTTTTTTTTGTAGGGTAATGTGTTTGATACTGTTGGTGGTGAGAACTCCCACTGAGACCATCAGGAGGATACTAATTGATACACCAACAATCAATTCTATCAAGGTAAATGCGTGATGGTTAGAAATCATACCAATCTATTAAAAATTATTTGAGTAATTGGAACAGGATGCCGTCGATTTCATATTTTGGGAGAGCATTATTATGGAGAATATTTTGGAGAGAAGACTCTACATGGGGGAGGAGAAAACTATGTTGTTGATGGTGGAGACAATAATCAAACAGACTGGAAAGAAACAAGAGGTATTCGTCTTTGGTAAGGAGTTTGTCTTGGAAAAAATGTCACAAAAGTAACATATTTTTCTTTTTGATGGCATCGTCAATCATCTGCGTGTAAAATTGGCTCTTTTCTTGATGATGAGGGGCTTGGATGTACTCGATTTGTACACGTGACAAAATAGTGTCGAGCACATTGGATTCACTCTGATTGGTGAGAAAGACAAGATTTCCGTCTCATGGTTCTTCGAGAAATTTGAGGCTATTATGGGCACTTTGGAGAGTAAAACGGCTGATATTTTCTATGAGAAAGATTTGAAAACGAAAGCTTGATTTTGTATATGATTTACTGATAAATGCTCTGAGAGCATCGATTTTGATACTTTCTTTGGTATCTTCCAACTGAAATAAAAAGTTTTTATCTACTCAAAAACGTTCCATCAGTTGGTGTGAGAGTGTGAGGACTTGTTGGTTGACGTATTCCTTGGATTCACAGACAAAGAGAATCGGAGACACCTCCTCATGGTGAGAAATACTGTTGATAAGCGACTCAAGAATATGCTTCATTGGTCAAAGGTTAGGGATACTTTTTTTCTAGTGTATACAAAGCAAGTTGAATTTCAAATATTTTTCAAATATCATCAAAAAGAAAACCTCCCGAATTGAGGGGGAGGTTTTATAAAACATCTCTGAGAGAATCTTCATCGTCTTGGACTTCTTTTTTTTGTTGGATTTTTTGAAATTCTTCTCTTCCAGCTTGAAGTCACTCTACCAAATCTGAAGGATTGTTCCTCTTTCCAATCAATATATCCAAGACTCCTTTGAGCATAGAAGCATCACGATAGATGGTTTTAAGGACACTCGCTGAAGTACGATTGGATAATTCTTGTACGCCCTCAGAAACTACTATAGGCTCGGTAGTTTTTGGATTATTTGTCGGGGGATTTTGAGTTGGTTGAGCAGTATCAACTTGAGAAAGATGTGCCATAAACAAAAGAAAATATAAGGTTAATCTTGGAGTGGGGGATAGAGAAAATATGGGGAGAAAAGGGAGGGATAAATTATCTTTTTTCCCTCAACTTGTTTCTATTATACATTATTTTTCCCTTTTTTCAAACTTTTTTCTCGTAATTTGGTATTTCCATATAGTGATTTTCTATCTCATGTCCATGCTTTCCTCCTTTTTGCAGGTCCTTTTTATAAGAATGTTGAGAAAAAATCATTTCTTCCTATAAATAAACAATTTTTATTTTACTTTTTGACTTTTTTTCCTATAATTTGGCAAAATAAAAAGTATTTCTTGGTAAATACTCTATTTTTTTATTTATTTTCTATCAATTTTTATGGCTTCTTTTAGAAATTTGGCAATTATTGCCCATGTTGACCATGGGAAAACGACTCTCGTAGATGCAATGTTACAACAATCTGGAACATTCAGAACCAACGAAAAAGTCGAAGAGAGAGTAATGGATTCAAACGATCAGGAAAAAGAGAGAGGAATCACTATCTACGCAAAAAATACCTCTATCTTTTACAAAAACAACAAAATCAACCTCGTGGACACTCCATGACATGCGGACTTTGGGAGTGAAGTTGAGAGAGTACTTCGTATGGTAGATACCGTACTTCTTGTCGTTGATGCTTACGAAGGACCGATGCCACAAACCAAATTCGTACTCAAAAAATCACTTGAACTCGGACTCAGACCGATTGTAGTAATCAACAAAATTGACAAACCAACGGCTCGTCCTGATTTCGTCGTAGATGAACTCTTTGATCTCTTTGTAGAGCTTGGCGCCCACGATGAACAACTCGATTTCAAAATCTGTTACTCCATTGCTAGAGAAGGAATTGCAAAAAGACATCTTGAAGATGAATCAGATAATATTACTCCACTATTTGATATGATTTTGGAAACCGTTGCCGAGTCACCAAATGACAACACCAAACCGTTCCGTATGCAGGTTGCCAACCTCGCGTACGATAACTTCCTTGGAAGACTTGCGATTGGAAGAGTGTACGAAGGAACAGTAAAAGTATGACAAGAAGTCATTATTACTGACAATGCAGGAAATAAAAGAAAAGGAAAGATTTCAGAAGTACTTACCAACCACGGACTGGCAAAAATCAAAACTCCTCTAGCGGAAGCAGGAGATATCGTGACCCTTGCGGGGATTCCTGATATCTTTGTAGGAGAAACCATTGCAGAATCAGCAGAAGTACTCGCTCTCCCTCCAATTACTATCGATGAACCAACCCTCAGAATGGAATTTTTGGTAAACAATTCTCCATTTGCTGGAAAAGAAGGAAAAATGGTGACTTCAAGACAGATCAGAGAAAGACTTGAAAAGGAACTTGAAACCAACGTAGGTATGAAAGTTGACTTTGACACTGGAGATAATTTTCTCGTATCAGGAAGAGGAGAGTTGCACTTGTCGGTACTTATCGAGACGATGAGAAGAGAATGATTTGAGCTTCAAGTAGGAGCTCCTGAAGTAATTATGCACACTGAAAATGGAGTAAAAATGGAACCTGTCGAAAGAGTTGCGGTTTCAACCCCAAGCGAAGTCGCGGGAACGGTGATCGAAAAACTAGGAAAAAGAAAATGAGAAATGGTACATATGCATGAACAAAATGGAGTGACTGAAATGGAATTCAAAGTTCCTACTCGTGGGCTTCTTGGATTTAAATCAGAATTTACCACGATCACCAAAGGAGAAGGACTTCTTTCGAGTTCATTTGAAGAATTTGTTCCATACAAAGGACCGATTGATAAAAGAGAAGTAGGATCTATGGTTTCAGGAGAAGCAGGATCTACCATGGCATACTCCTTGTGGAAATTACAAGAGAGATGACCACTCTTTATCGACCCAGCAGTAGCTATCTATGAAGGGATGATTATCGGAGAACATTTGAAAGGTGGAGAACTCGTCGTAAATGCGACCAAAAATAAACAACTTACCAACGTTAGAGCCAGTGGAACTGATGAAGCACTCCGTCTCGTAACTCCCAAGAGAATGACTTTGGAAGAAGCTATTGACTATATCGGACCAGATGAATTCGTCGAGGTAACTCCTCTCAATATTCGTTTGAGAAAAAGATATTTATCAGAAAATGAAAGGAAGAAATACGGAAGAAAGAGAACAGACTAATATATTTTCCTTTTCTTCCTGAAAAGAATGGAGTTCAATTCCATTCTTTTTTTTGTGAAAATAAAAGAGATTATTTGCATTTCTCTTCTGCTTCCATACACTCATAGATATTATTTTTATGAATAAAAATCTATGTTTGATACAAATGTGTTGATTGCAGGAATGATTCTTGGTGCCTTTGGAATGTGATACCTTGTGTATGGCAAGAATCAAGGAAAAATTATTGCTCTTATTTGTGGGGTGGTCCTGACAGTATTTCCTTTTTTTGTGACAGATTTATATGTCATTTGGGGAGTTGGAATTTTTTGTATTATTCTTCCTTTTCTGATAAGGGTATAGACAGGATTTTCTCTTCATCTTTTCACTTGAAACTTTTGGAAAAATAGTATAATAACACAGAGAATATTTATAATACATACGTATGGTACTCAAAGAAAACATGCTCAGAAAAGAATTTAAAATTAAAAAAGTTGATTTTGTAAGTAAAAGAAAAATCCATTCTTTTTTGAAAGATACTATTGAAAAAGATTTAATAACAATTTTCTAATCATGACAAAAGAAATCTCTTTTTATGAGTCAGAACTTTTATATTCAATTGATAAAATTGAAAAATACGTTTAAAATATGAATTATGAAAGTTTTTGTGAAGATGATAAAACCCTTGATGCTTGTTGTATGCAATTACAGCATATTTGAGAATGTTGAATCAAAATGGCAAAACTTACAAATAGTCATTACAAAGATCTTCCGTTTTCTTTAATGAAAGGCTACCGTAATAGAATAACCCATGATTATATTTGAATCGATGAAGAAATTGTGTGGGCAATCATAAAAAAAATCTCTTCCAGAATTAAAAAAATTATTAAAATTATAACTCATTTTCTCTATGACCAACCACACTCCTGCGATGCAACAATACCATGATATCAAAAAAGAATACCCTGATAGTATTATTTTTTTTCGTATGGGAGATTTTTATGAAATGTTTGGAGAAGATGCTCATATCGCACATAAAGTCTTGGGAATCAACATTACCTCAAGAAATAAAAACGCTTCCAATCCAGAAGCACTTGCGGGAATCCCATACCATGCCAAGGATAAGTATTTGCCTTCGCTTATAGAAGCTGGATACAAAGTCGCCATAGTAGAACAGGTTTCAGATCCCAAACTCAAGGGAATTGTGAAAAGAGAGGTCGTGAGAGTGGTGACTCCTGCGACGCTGAGCCTCGAAGGGGATACCTATGACCAATATGCCGATCGTTCTTTGCTTTTGGCATTGACTCGTGCGTGAGATACCTTTGGAATTTCTTTAGTAGAAATTGTTTCAAATACTTGGAAAACTACTCAATTTTCCAATCTCGAAGACTTTCAAAAAGAACTGTCTCTCATTCATCCCAACGAAGTGATTCTTGACCGTAGGCTCTATCAGGATGAAGGGGTAAGAGAACTCGTCACCAAAAAATATTCTCTCGCTATTTCTTATTTTCCAGTTCCTGCAAAACCAACAGAAACACTCTTGGCACATTTTTGAGTCAAAGATCTCACAGGATTTGGAATCCAAGAGATGCCACAAGCCGTCGAAGCAAGTGCGCTCTTGCTTTCCTACCTAGAACTCAATCAAAAACAATCCCTCACGTGCCTACGCCAACTCGCAAAGTATTCGTGTGGAGACTATTTGGAAATGGACGCTTCTACAATAAAAAATCTTGATCTTCTCTACAATGCTGCGACAGGAAGCGCTCAGTTTGGAACTCTGTACGGAGTTCTTGCTCATACGAAAACCCCTATGGGGAAGAGGTATTTGCGAGAAAATTTGATTCGACCACTCAGTCATTTTGAACAACTCCAAGAGAGACAGGCATTTGTGGAAACTTTTTTTCAAAACTCATGGCTCCTTGACCGTGTACGTGAAAAACTTTCAAGTGTTGGGGACATAGATGTCCTTCTCAATCGTATTGCTCTCAAGCGCGCGACTCCAAATGATCTCAATCGTCTCAAAGATGCACTGCAAGCACTGGTTGAAATTCGTTTTATCTTGAGAGAATCAGGAAATGAGCAACTTCTTTCGTATTTTGAATAGCAAAAAGACCTCAAGTTGAGGTCTTTTTTGATACTAATGATTAGTTTTTTCTCCTATTTTCCTTTCTTTTTTACTTGGAATGCTCGTACTTACTTTGAAGTATCCAAGTTTGCTCGTGGAGAAACTGACGGTACTATTCTTCACTATTCATGTGGTAATCGTTGACCATGTATTTTTGTCTTGAGAATAATATATTGCCATTTTTGTACCGTTTTTTGCTGAAACATTGAGCGTAATAATAGCTGATTTATTATAAAGAGTGGGGTATTTGCTCCAGCTTGGAATATATTGTCTTCTTTGTAGGTAGTAAAACCTTTTGGTCCAAATATTTTTCCATCCCATGTGAGAAGTCCTGCCCCCAGGGTATTTTTATCGAGGGTGAGAGTTCCTTTTCCTACTGGAGTTGACTTGAGAAACAAGGTTTCGGTCTTTGGAGTGAGTCTTCCCGCTTTGAGTTTCCCTTTGATAATAAACTTATATTTTTCATGTTCTATCTTTGCTTTTACTTCATCTTTGTGGTTTTTATCTTCTCCTTGTGTACTTCCTGTTTCGCTTTTCGGATGTTTGGCATCGCACTTTTTGTCATAAAAGCTTGGGGACTTGTCACCAAAAGGACAAATATCTATGGGAGTTCCACCACCACCTCCTCATCCTCATCCGTACCCAAAGAGTGCAGAATTACTTTCTCCAATAAAGTTAAATAAAAAAAAGAGTGAGATAAACGTAAAAATAAGCAAAATCACTGATTTTTTCTTATTGTTTTTAGTATGTTTCATAGGCAAAAGGGTTAAAAAAATAATGAGGTGTCATGTGGGCAAGACATGTGGGCAAGAATTGTACACGATTTTTTCCTTGAAAGCAAATATTTTCATAAAAAAAAACAATCCTCTCAGAGAATTGTTTTTTTTATATGAAAGATATGAAGGAAAACTAGTTTACTGGTGTTACGAGGAAATATCCAAGTACTTTAGTTGTAAACGTTACTTTTCCATCTTTAACGGTTGTGCGGGCAAGAGTACTCCAGTTCTTCCCATTTGAGGAATAGTATATTTTTACTTTTTTCCCATTTGCAATGGTTACAGGAATGGTTACTGTAACAGGTTTGGTGAAAATAAGAGGAGAATTTCACCCAGCTTTTACCAATACACTTCCACGTTTTTTTGTGTTGGTGTTTTGTAAAATGGTAGGTGCTTGAATCTTACCATCCCAAGTCAAACGACCAGCTACTAAGGTGTTTTCAGGAATTACGATAGTTCCATCTCCATTGAGAGTTAAGCTCTCCGTCTTTGATGTGATTCTCGTAGCTTTATAATTTCCTTTGGTAATATACTTTTTTACCTCAGCTACAGGAATGTTTCCTTTAGAATCTTTAACATCAGGAACAACATTGTTTCCTCATGATGTTTCATCTCTTTTCCCACAAGAGTTATCATAGTAACTCGGTGAGAAATCTCCATTTGGACAATAGTCCACTTTTATTGATGCTCATCCTCAACCTCCGTATCAAAACAAGTTGAAACTGCTACTTCATGAGAAGTTGAACAGGATAAACAATGATACGAAAGCAAGCACGAGAGCAAAAGGAGAGTTCTTTCTATGTTCTGCCTTTCCCATGGTACTTGTATTAGAAAATAAAATGAGTGTTCTCAACACTACTGAGTAAGTATATGAAAACGAAATAAGAATGCAAGTGTTTTATATGTATTTTTACTTGACTATGTTAAAAACATGTTTTTACAAAAATAAATAAAACTATTTTGAATCCTTATTAATTTTTATATAATACCGAAGTGATGGTTACTCATAAGTAATTCCGTTATAAGTAAAAAAAAATAAAAGTCAAATTTGTTTGTAAAAATTTCTATCATAATTCTGTGGTTCACTTTGATATTCTTAATCTGTTAATTTATTTATGAAATTTGATCTTCGTTTGATTTATATATTCTATTTTGTACTCTTTGTTTTTCTTCTAACTTTTCATGATCTCGTTGGTTTTTCCTCAAATCATGTGAGCGTGGTGATTTATTGATTGTTTGTTTTACTTATATCACTTTTTGCGCGATATCTCGATATTATTGATATTTGGATAGCTCCTGTATCAAGGGGAGTCAAAATTGCAAAATGGATATTATTAGGCTTACTTTTTGTTACTTTGTGATTTCTTGCTCCCAATATCAATTCATTGTTTTTGTGAGGACTCCTAATGCTTTGACTCTTTGGACGATACAATACCTATGTATTTACTCTATCTGGAGGGATGCTCTTAGGAATTGCTTTTTTACTTCAAGTTTTTTTTTCAGGAGGGGCGATTTCATATTTTCTGTATTATGGAGGTCTTTTGTTATTGATTTGATATGTTTACTCTCTTCCTATAGGGCAGATAAAAATATCAAATCATAGAATCTCACATCTCCCAATTATTTTTCAAGAATCACTAGAGGCAGTTTTTAGTCGGTTGCAATATGTCATTTTTCTATTTTTCTTACTCTCTTGGTACTATCCAGCTTTGACTGATGCTCTCTATCTATTTCTGTTTCTCCATGTGAGTTTGATCTTTTTTATGAAAAAGAGAAGAATAGATTGGTGTTTATCTAAAAGTTTATTAGACACAACTTTTTCAACTATGGGAGCATTGCTGTCAGTAACTATCATCACAATGATTCCTATTTTTGATTTATACATGCAAGTGGAAAATGGTCGTGAGTATCTTATATTGGTTGTTGGACTTTTTCTCCTTTTATGTATCTTGATTTCTTTGCACCTCTCTCAGGGGTTAACATATATTAAAAATAACTTTTTAAACTATGTTTATCTCTTCATTTGAGCACAAATCCTATTGAATGTATTATTGTACTCTTATTCACAGTATCACTTTGAATATCAGGATGAGATTGATATTTCTGGAATAGAAAATGCATTGCCTTATGAGTCAACATTGTTAAAATCAAATACTATAGAAGATAGTGATGAAGTGAAGACTATGTTTGATGCACTTGATGAAGCTGAAAAAGAAGTCATGGTCACGTCAACTGGCACGGAAACAGGCAGTTGAGGAGAATTTCCACAAACGACATTTTCATGATGAATCAAAAAAGTAAGTGGAGTGACCACAACTCCTCCACCGGAGTTACAACCACAAGAAAACTCTCCAGAGAACTGAAATTGAAAAAATCTGGATTTACCATTGTCTCCAAAAAATATTGAACAAAATTATGACGAAGAAAAATTATTTTAGTGTTTCGCATTTCCATATTTCAATCGTATTATATATCTTTGCTTCAAGAGTTTTTTCCCAAACTTTGGAGCATTTTTTTTCTACTTCTTGGAGAATACTAGAATCAACAATGTTTTTACGACTGAGATTATCAATGACAAAATAGGCAGGGAGAGAAATTTCAAATATATTATTGATGTAAGGAATATTGGTATACCATTCTGACTTTTGTTTTTCGATGCTTTTTCTTCATTCTTCTGAAAGAGAAAGATTGAGCTTCCAGGCTGCTTTACATCTTTGGGAAGTTCCTTGAGAATACCATACACACAGATGCGGAAATCAAGAAATAATATTGCTTGCATTTTGTGTATCGAGATATTCGTATGCTGCTTTGAAATCAGGTTTTGGGGAGGTAAAATCTATTTCATAAAATAATTTCGGTACTAACTGAAGGGAAGTAGTTCCAATGATAATAGCTCCTAGTATTGTTCATATTCCCCGAGTGTAGATTTTTTTTTGTGATGGGATGAGTGACCTGAGATACTCACTTCATTCAAAAAGAAAATAGGTTCACAAAAGTATGATTTCAACATGAAGGTGATACATATATCTGGTATGGGCGAGCATTCATTTATGACTGATAAAATAGAAGTTTATTGCAAAAAAAGCTCAAAATAAAATGAGTTCTCTGGTTTTGAGATGATAAGCGAGAAAACATAAACCTGCGAGAAACGCAACAAAGACGATTCCTAATTCTCACCAAAGATGTTCAAGATAAAAACGAACATATCCTTTTTGCATCTCATCAGAAAGCTCATATACCTGAGGAATGTAGTTTGATAGAGAGGTTAGATTATGAGAAGTATAAAGTTCCCATATTTGAAATAATACAAAAATGGTAATGATTCCTCCAATTTCAAAAACATATTTTTTCAATAGAGCGAGAATTTTTGAAGTCAAAGAGGCTTCTTCCAAACTCTCATTCCAGTTTTCCCACATAAGATGAATTAGTAATATTCATCCTATCGCAACGAGAGTCTGGCAAAACGGGTGGAAAATCCATCATAGTACTGCAATAATGCTAAATAATCACCACCGAAGTTTTTTTCTTTTTCATAGACTATACTGCCAGAGACTCCAAAGTCCAGCAAGGCAGAAAAAAGAAAGCATCTCATAAAAACGAGCTTCCCTTGACCAAATAATCTGCCAAGTAGAAAACCAGTACAAAATACTCACTCACCAAACATACCAATTTCACCAAGACGGATGAAAAGAGGAGAGACTTCTAGCAAAGGAGAGAAAAATAAATAAATTGACGAGAGACAACAAAAATGAAGGGAAACGTGCCGTTAAATCATTTACTCATAAAACGTCAAAACTGATACTCTGAAACAGACTGAAAAAATACTGTGAATACACTACACTTCCTGTTGGAAGAATTGGTATTCAGCTATTTTTCAAAACGTTGAGCGATATTATGGCACTATATCATTCATCAATCCAAAACGAAGGTTCTCAGAGGGCATACCATCTCAGATAGATTCCCCAAGCTATGAGGACTCCAAAGAATCCCCATCAAAAATTTTTCATAATTGTCAATGAAATTATATTGATGGCATTATAGGGGTTTGATGAAAAAAACAAATAGAAAACTTGCAAATGACCAGAGTTCCATATAATACTTCAAGACTTTTTATCAATCAAAAAACCATGAAAAATATTAATTTTGTGATGTTTGGTATTATTTTTGTTCTCTATTTGATAATAATGTTTACTCAAATTGAATGGCAAGAAATTGAAATGCCTTTTTCAGAAATCATTTTGAGTAAAAATTCTCAATTAATTATATTGGGAGTAGGATTGTTTTTCTATGGAAAGCGTATCATTGATTCTTATGAGTCATAAATAGCAAATATACTAGAAATAGCTAGAAAACTGAGTCGACAGAGGGGGGTCGTCCTCTGTCGACTCAATCACTAAGATTATTATGTAATTTTAGTATACCTTTTATTTTTTCATAAAAAAAAATGAATATATTAATTACAGGGACGAGTGGATTTATAGGATTTTTTCTAGCAAAGAGATTGCTCGAAGAGGGGAATACTATTATCGGAGTTGATATAGAAAATGATTATTATGATGTTCATCTCAAGTACTCAAGGAGACAGATCTTGGAACAGTTTCCAAATTTTGTTTTCTACCAACAAGCTTTGCAAGATTTGTGAGGGCTCGAACAAATTTTTAAAAAACACAAGATCGATAGAGTTTGTAATCTTGCAGCTCAGGCAGGAGTGAGATATAGTATAGAAAATCCTTTTGCATATATAGAATCCAATATTATTGGTTTTCATAATTTAATCAACTTGAGTACCAAATATCAAGTGCAAAATTTTGTCTATGCATCAAGTTCAAGTGTGTATGGAAAAAACGAGAAACAACCTTTTTCCATCTCTGACCAAGTAGATTATCCAATTTCTCTCTACGCTGCCACCAAAAAATCTAACGAACTCATCGCGCATACTTATTCTCATATCCACGGTCTACAGACTGTAGGTTTGAGGTTTTTTACGGTATATGGACCATATTCTCGACCTGATATGGCAATGCTGAAGTTCTCACTCAAGATGAAGGCAGGAGAAGAAATTGAGGTATACAATTATGGAGAGATGAAACGAGATTTTACCTATATTGATGATATCGTTGATGGGATTGTGAAGTCTTTGGATTATTCGGGAAGTCTCTATGAAATTTTCAATCTTTGAAATGACGAACCTGTACAATTGGAATCTATGATTGATCTTTTAGAAAAATCTATCGGGATTCCTGCCAAGAAAAAATACCTACCAATGCAACCATGAGATGTACCTGCTACCTGGTCAGATATAGCGTACACGAAAGAGAAACTCTGATGGGCTCCGACAACGAGTATAGAAGAGGGAATTGAAAAGTTTGGGGAGTGGTTTCGAGAGTATTATAACATGTAGTGAGCATGGAATATTTGTTGAAAAATCATCTAAAATCTTTTAAAAAAAGCTCATGGATAAGCCAATAGTACTAGGTATTGAACATGTAGTAATTTTAATAAGTCTATGTTCAAAATGCAAAATAATGATAGCAAACATAATACATACTTGTGATTATGCGAGACAGAAGATTTTGAAAAGTAGTCATCAAAGTTGGACTCAATCGGAAGAGAAACGAAAATATGATAAAAGTGGAGTTTGAGGAGCATAGGAAGGGAGGTATGTAAACAAAAAATGACTTTGGAAGAGGAAAAAGTTAAATTTTGGAGAATGGTTTAGCGAGTATTATAAAATGTAAAATATATCAATGTTAAATAAAGAAAGATTCCTTAGTTTAGTTATAAGTATATTTTTTTTATGTTTGTGATTATTAACATATTTGTGATTATTTCATCAATTTTACTTATGAAATAGTATAAAAGAGTCTATCTTTCTTACAGAAATACCCAATTTTTTGTGAACTATTCAAATTTGATTAGTTATACTAAGTATAACGAGTTGACTTTTGTTTATTTATGGACATAAGGAAAAAATTGAAAATATTGATCTTGAACACAAGAGAGAATTAGTTTTTGAGCATGAAAGGAAAACAGAATTTTGAAATAAATTTCCTAAAATTAATAAAATATTCATGGTGAATTGGGTTGTGAGGGGAGTTTATGTTGAGGGGAAAAATTATGCATTATTGATAGTTCTTATATTATTTGTCTGATTATTATTAAGATTTTTTTTGGCTTCAAATATTAGTAGTATAATTGTTGAGGAGCAATTTCATTATATCCCTGCAAAGAATATTTTGGAAAGTTGAAAACCTGAAATTTTTTATACATCAACAGAATTCATGGAGTATATAGAGTATAAGAGAACTTATCTCTATACAATGTTAACAGCTTGATTTTTTAGACTCTTTTGAGTTTCCGAAATTAGTTTAAGGATAGTATCTATAATATTTTCTTTATTGTCATGACTTTGTATTTATATACTCCTAAAAAAGCTCATTAATAAAAATGCTTGATTAGTATGACTTATTATTTTTTCAATATTATGATGGGCAGTTTGGTATTGAATTTTTGCAAGACATTATGTAATTGATGCATTTTTGATGATAGCTTTATTACTAGTTTTATCATTGGTTTTTATTCAAAATAAGGGATTATATTGAAAAAATTTTTTTTATTTATTTTTTTTATTACCTTTTTTTCCTTGGATAGAGGTTGGAACATTGATTTATATTGCTATAGCTTGAGTTCTTGTTTTTATCTTTGATTTTAAGAAAACAATAGTACTTTTGAAATCGGTAGAAACATATATCGTTTTATTTGTTCTTCTCTGAAGTTATTACATATATGCGATAACAAATACAACATTATTTATAAATGTATCAAGTAATGATAAACTTTCAAAATGATCTTTGTTTCAACAAGTTATTTCAAATGTATTTCCCCTAAAATTTGATAGTATGTTTTTTGATACCTTGTTTCGTTTTTATCCCATTTTATTTATTTTCTTTATTTTATCTATACTACTTTCAATATATTTAATAATCAAACAACATAAAAAGTATTACATGTTTCTCTATTTACCAATATTCCTTTTGTTTATGTCAGTATATGATCCATGAAAAACTTGGAATTCATCACAGTATTGGATGTGGGAACCAAGGCATGTAAGTATATTTATTGCAGTATATGTATTCACAGTTTCTCTGTCTTTATATTACATGATTAACTTGTTAAAATCAAAAAAGATAATGCTTACTTTATTTATTATTATATTTCTTCAAATCAATCCATATTCAGCATTTAGAGTTAATTATAAGTCAAATGTATCTTGAACCCCCTATCAAGTTATGACAGCAAGTGCTATGTATATAGATTTTAAAAAAGTATTATTGATAAAAGATAAATTTGACTCTAATAATGATCTATTGATTTATGATACTATGGAAGTAATGTACAGAGCTTATTGGGATAAGGAACCAAATAAACGAATATGATGGGTTCAAAGACCATATAAATCATATAATGATTTATATGATGATGTTGCTTTATTTGACGGATATATAAAGGAAAATACATCAAATTGAAAAAGAATATGGATAATTGAATCAACATATAATAGTATTAATTTTCATTCAAGAAACAGAAAGTGAAATATAAGAAACTATTTGGAAACAAATGAACAATGTAAATATTACTCAGAAGGTTTGTTAAATATATATTTGTTTACAAATAATTGTATATCTTTATAAAATGTGCTTATTATTAAAATTGTGAATAACAAATAATATTCAGAAATAAGAGAAAGTGCTAAAACTAATGAAAAGCCAAAGAGAATAAATATTGATGATTCTACATACCTATGTGAAATCTTTATATATATAAATAAAATACTATATATAAAAACTTCAGTAATGAGTGTAGCAAAAGCAGCTCAATTAATTCAATATTTTGGGATTGCGAATAAATTCAAGGAAAAATTAAGCAATCCTCATAAAAGTATCACATAAGAATAGATTTTTTGTTTATTATAAGTTGATAGATAATAGTAAATAAATTTGTTATATGTAAAAAAAGTTATAGATATTAATAAAATTTTTAAGACAAAAATCGAATTATTATACTCTTCTCCGAACAAATATAATATAATGATATTTCAAAATAGGTATAAAAATATAATTCAAGATATGGTAACTAATATGAATAATTTTGAGTATGAATTAAACATATTTATTTTTTCATTGTCAAAGCTTTTTGAAATAATAGGATAAATTGCCTCCATTAATAAAATTAAAAATGATGTGAGCAAGAAAATGAAATTGTAAGCCATACTGTAAATACCTACTTCTTGCATATTTAATATCTTTCAGATCATTACAACATCTATCTTAAAATAAACTGCAACAGCAATAATTCAAATCATAAATGGTAGTGTTTCGAAAAACATAAATTTTATATATCCAATATCTAGTTTCGGAACTAAGTAAATCTCTTCTTTTTTCATGAAATATTTATAAAGAATAAATAGTCCAAAAATAAAAGAGATTGTAATTGAAAGTATTTGTAAATGAGCAAAACTTATTAAATCTTTTGGTGAAAGAATAATGATTCACAAAAATAATAGGAGATATAAAAGAGAATCAATAATAAAATCAAAAAATGTTTTATTAAATCATCGAAAGATATTTCGAATATTATTTACTAATATGCTAACAAATGAAAATATTGAAAAGTAAAATAGTAATTCTTTACTTACTCAATAATCAAAAAAGATCGTAGAAGTAAAAAAAAGAGCATATCAAATCACAAAAAAAAATAATTGATATATTCAGATATTAAATAATTTGACTCAATCAATATTATTTCGAGCAACTTCTCGTATAATAAAGGGGGCCAATCAAAAATCTATTATAATTGCAAAGAAAAAGAGAACTGATCATAGGTAGCTATAAGTACCATACTGTTCTTGTCATAAGTTTTTTGTCAGATAAAAAATAATAATTACAAAAAATATTTTTGTAATTATATTATCGAGTATCAACCAAATCGAATTATTTAGAAATTTTTTTAACATATATTATTCTTTTTGAGCTATAATCAAAATATGGTCGCCTAAGTTAAACTTATCAGATATAAAATTATATATATATTTTAAGGTTTTTATTTTCATGGAAGGATTATTACTTCTAATTTCATGAGTTATATTAGTATTTCTTTTATAAATGAATGGTCATATACTCTTACTTAATATTATCTTAAACCCATTTTTTTCTAGTAGATATTGTAAGCTCTTTTTTGAAAACAAAACTAAGTGTTCATTTGGTATTACAAAAGGCCAATTTTCTTTTAATCTTTTTGAATTAAATGAATCTAAATTAGGTGTTTCTAAAACTAAAATTCAATTCTCATGTAATTTGTTGTATATATTTAATATAAATTCATTTGGATTAATTAAATGTTCTATAACATGAAAATTTGTTATAATATCAAATTTTTCTCAAATTCTATATTCCTCATTAAAGAATCCATTATCAATATTAACCTCCAATTTTTCTTTTCAAATTTTTACTGCTTCTTTGTTAGGTTCCACTCAATAAGATTCTATATTAGCATCAATGCAATTTTTTACAAAGAATCAGTATGAAGCTCAAATATCTAATAACTTTCAAGTTTTTTTAATTTTTTTAATTTTTTTAATTATGTTTGAATTTTTTTCTTTATTAAAGTAGTTGATAAATTGTTCAAATGGTCTATTCTCATTATAATAGATATTTTCATAATAATCATCAATTTCTTTTTCAATTATAGGATCTTGAAATAATGTGTAGCATTCGTTACATTTACAAAAATTATATCCTCATTTTTCGAATTCAATATTAGATTTGGAGCTTCAACATACAATGCAATTCATATTGACTATAGTTAATTATAAGATATTTTTTATTTTTTCTATCACTTCGGAAATATGAATAGATTTCATACATAAGTTAGGACTTTTTCAATTTCTACAAGAAGTCGTTGTATTTTTCATACAAGGGCTACAATATATATTTTTATATATATAATTTACATTTGGATGGTTTATGTACATAGGTGGAATCCTTTCTAAAGGTGATGCTGGTCAAAAAAATCACAAGACTTTTTGATTCAGTGCATAGGTTAGGTGAAAGATAAATGAATCTATGGTAATTACTAAATCAGAAGAGGAAATAATATTGATTAGATCGTCGATAGAAGTTTTGTTTATTAAATCAAAAACTTGATTATTTTGAAAGTTATTGAGTAGTAATGTACTGTAATCTAATTTTGTTTGTCATACAAGAGTAATTGTAAAGTTTTCTTTGATTAACGCTGTTATGAGACTTTCCCATCATATCCAATCTCTTAGGCTATTGTACTTTTGAGTATCACTATTTATACAGAACATGTTGATTACTATATATTTTGATGTATTTAATCTTTTTGATAGAGGGTTTGAACAACTTAGAAAATTTGAATTTGAGTAGTGAACTTTAAGCAAGTCGAGTATTTTGTATTCTTGAAGAACATTATGACCTTTCATATTTAAATATGTCTTATTTTTAGCTTTTGCGAAGAATATAATAATCTTTCGTACAAGATTTTGGTTTGATGAAATAATATAATCATAATTAATTTTCTTGATTTTTAATAAATCTTTAATAAAATATAATAAAAAATATTTAATATATCATCTATAAGTGTAAGTTATGTCTATAGAGAGAATATTTCAAATATTTTGATTGTAATTACGAATAAAATCAATCTTCTTATTTGATGATAGAATATCTATTTTACATTTGTAATGCTCAGATAAACTATTGATAACTCACAAATGAGATATCAAATCTCATAATCAATGAGGGACTGTATATAATATTTTTGTCATATGTAGTTATTTTCATAATTCATTAATGTTAACAATTTCAGTTCAGATTTTTCAAATAACTATTGAACTTGCTTTATTTCATAATTTTACTGCATCAATTAGATTATATCACTCCAATAATGCATATCAAATCGTTGCAATGAAAGTATCTCATGCTCAAGTTACATCAAATACATTCAATGCTTCTGTCGGAATATGATAATAATCCAAATCTTGGGTTATTATACTGGCTCAGTATTTTCATCTAGTTACTATGAGGTTAGTTTTTGTTCTTTTAACAAACTCTTTTCAGTATTTTTCAATATCGTCATTTGAGTTATTTATCTCTTCTCAAATTATAGTACAAAACTCTTTGAAATTTGGCTTTACAAGATATACATTTTCAAATAAGTTAATATTTTTTGGTTTTGCATCTACAAGAATCTTTATATTTAATTTCTTGATAAAATCAATAATATTTTTGTTAACAATTCCCTTATTATAATCAGATATAAGTATGTATTCATAATTATTACTTGCTAATAAGGTACAAATAGATTCAGCTTCATCAAAATTTAAATCCATTTTATCTTCGTAATCAACTCGAAGAATTTGTTGTTCGTAGGTACTTTCTATAAATCTTTGTTTTGTAATTGTTAAACAACTCCCTTTTAATCATAAAAAATTAATGCTTTTTTCTTTACATAGGTTTATTACTGTTTCTCAGTTACTATCTTCTCAAATAAGTCAGATTAAATCACAACTTCAATATAGGCTTGCAATATTTGCAGCAACATTTGCTGATCAACCAAGTCTAAATTCTTCTTTTTGAATATTCAATAGAGGATTTGGTCATTCTGGATTTAATCTTTTTACTTCTCAGTATGAATATTTATCAAGAATTATATCTCATAATACTAAAATCTTTTTCATAATTAAGTGTATGCTAATAAAATATTTTTTACTATATTTGAAGTACTATATCATTGAATGGTAGGGATTATATATACTTTTCATCAATTTAATACACTAGTTACTCACTCAGGCATAAATCATTTTTCATTTTTGAATTTTTCAATTCATTTTTCAATCATATATTTATATGCATGTGTTAAATCAATAAATCAGTCTTTTTCTACTACTAGTCATTTAATGGAGTCTTGAATATAATCTCATCCTTTTATCGTTATAGAAGGCTTAATTTGTTCTACTGGAATTATAGGAGTATCATTATTAAATATATATATGTAATCTATATATTTAATGGCACTAAGCATAATGGAACGAAATTTTTCGTCATTGATTGGTCTTCACGGTTTTGTTTTCCAATATGGAGAATCATCTCAATTCAGTCAAACAATTAAAATATCTCAGATTTCTTTACACTTTTTAAATGTTTCAATGTGTCAAGGGTGAAGAATGTCATAACAACCATTTGTCCAAATAATCTTTTTTCATAGAGATTTTAATTTTTCTATTTCATTAAAAAAAAGATTTAAATCATAAAAAATCATACTTTAACATTTAGTGAATAATCTTTTTTCTACTTCTTCACAGATAGTGTGGTAAATTACTTGATGAGTTTCTTGTATTCTAGGTGTATTACATGATGGTACGACTAAGGAATAATCACATAAGTCTTTTATCATTCATCAATTATTTCATAGAATTCAAATACAAATAATTCATCTTTCTTGTGCAATATGTATTGCTTCAATTATATTTTTACTATTTCAGGATGTGGAAAGTCAAATAAAAATATCTCATTTACTTCCTAGTCATTCTAATTGACGTGCAAAAATATTATCAAAACTATAGTCATTTCAAATTGCTGTGAGCACAGATGTATCAGTGGTAAGTGCAATAGCAGGAATCGATTTTCTTTCCAACTTGTATCTTGAGATACACTCAGCAGCAAAATGTTGACTATCTGCAGCACTTCATCCATTTCCAGCAATCAAAATTTTATTTCAATTTTCAAAAGTATTTTTTATTACTTCAATTACTTCATTTAGATTAGTTTCATTTTTTTGAATAAATTCTCTTTTTGTTTGAATTGATTCCTCAAAGTAGTCTATTAACATAATTTAAAAGTTATTTATTAAAATCTTAGAAAAATCATATAAGCTATCTACAACATAATCTGCTTTGGAAATCTGATCGTTTTTATTACTTTTTATTAAAACTGTAGTACATCTAGCTTTTCTTCAGCATTCTATATCAGTTTCTTTATCTCAGATGAAAAAACTTTTATCTAAAATAATTCAAAATTTATCCCTTGCTTTTATTATATTTCATATGCTTGGTTTTCTACATTCACAATTATTTTCTTCAATATGTGGGCAAATATATATTTCATCAAAAATTATTCAAATTTTATGTTCAAGAGATTTATTAAAATTTATACAATCAACCATTGAATAATATCATCTTCAAATTCAAGATTGATTTGTTATAATTATTAAATAAAATCCTAAATCTTTCATAATTTTTAATCATTCACTTACTCACTTTAATAATACTAAGTCTTGCTCTTTGTATACATAATTTCTATCATGATTTAATGTTCCATCTCTATCCAAGAAAATAGCTTTTTTCATTGTATATTTTTAAATAATAAACGAGAAAAGGTGCAATATTTGAAATAATTTATTTTTTCAATGTTATAATTAGGTTAGCTCAATATAACATCTTTCTATTAATGATAGAAGTTACATAAATGAAGGGAATTAATGTAATTAATAAGAAATAGTATATTAATAATGTAATATTTATCTTGTAATATGAAAACATGTGCTTTAAGTAATTATTCTTGGTAATAATTTTATCTATTTTAAATTTGTTTAAATCCGAAAAATGCTCTATTATATTCAATAATATAGGATAAACATGTCAGTAAAGATATGGTTTTGTCATAAAAAAGCTCGGATATCACGATATAATAAAATTTGCTTTACTAAATATATCATGAATATTTGGTGTTGTAATAAGTAAAATAGAACTGCTATCTGTTAATAACTTGTAAGTATTGTTTAGGAAATTGTTTATATTATATAAATGCTCAATAATTTCTATACAAATAATTAAATCATATAATTCATTAAATTCTTCATAAAAATTTTTATTTAAATCTATTTGTTTAAAATCAATTAAATTATTCTTATCATTTAAATATCATTCTTTATCTAACTCAACTGATGTTATGTTGATATATCAATTATCAAATAGTCGTAAATCAAATGCTCAGCTTCAAGATGCTAATACTAATATCTTAATATTTTTATTTAAATTATAACTATTAATTATATCTATAACTTCTTTGTGCAAATCAGGATGACATCTCATTTCTAATCATTTATAGAAACTATTATGTTGTTTCTTCAATTGGTAGTTCATTGTTTAATATTTTATTATATTTTAAAATTATTCGATTCCATTCAAAATTTTCTATTTTGTCAATATTTTCTTTTTGTATTGTTTGTGATAATTCATTATCAATTATAAAATAATATAATTTTTTTTTTAAATTATTATTATCTTCAAAAAGTATATTATTCGTATTTTTAAGGATTCAAGTAAATCATCAAATATTTCTAGCTATAATTGTACATCAAGCTTGCATAGCTTCAAGTAAAGTTAATCAAAAGCTTTCAAAATAACTTGGTTGACAAAATATACTCGCTTTTCAATATAATTCTTTCATCTCTTCAGATTTGTTATCTATCCAACCTAAAAATTCTACTTTTTCAGCTAATTTATAACCTGCAACTATTTTTCCAAGAGTTTCTTTGTATGGTCATTCTCAAACTATTTTTATTTTCCATTCTCCTAAATCTAAATCCTTTATTGCTTCAATTAAATCTTGAATTCATTTACTTCTCTGAAGTCTTGAAACAATAAGTATGTATTTTTCTTTTTCCATGGGAAAAAATTTATCCTTTTCAATTCAGTTTGGGATCACAACTAACTTATTAGATTTTCAGTAATAGAATTCGATTCTTTCTCTTAAATAATTACTTGGGGAAACTAAACATTTTGAATTTTGAATTACTTTTTTCCAAGGTCTTTTTAAGAGTTTGTATAAAAACCAAAAACGTGGATTATGTCCTAATACATCACTCCCATGAGCAGTAATGATATAATCAAGTCAAAAATCTTTTTTTAGCTTCATAGCAAGCATTCAAGTTGGAATTATAAAATGACAGTGACAAATATCATATTTTTTGGTTTTTAATAATTCTTTTGCTTTTTTATATCAACTATAGAGATAGGTTAACTGTTCCCAAGGATGACAAACCTGCTTCTTAGTTCTAAGACATTTTACTCTATATATATTGATTCAATCCATTTTTTCATATTCTGGGAGCCCTTTATATCACATAGTTATGACATCAACTTGATATCACAATTCTACATATCACTTTGATATTTCATAACTTACGGGACTTGCTCATCAGCCAAGAGGAGGAAATTCATAATTGAGTACTAATATATTTTTCATAAATATTATTTAAAGTTAGAATATTCATTTTTTATGATGAGATCTGACATAATAGAGTTTGATTAAATGGTAATAACGGTTCTCATATTTTTTATTCTATTACTTCTCAATAGCCTCATTTATTTGCTCAAATTCTTTTTAATTTTCACTCTCGTTGAAGTTTTTGAATATGATATTTGACCCAATCTTCTGTAATATTTCAGATTTTTTCTTTCAGAATTTTTCTTGTTATCCAATGGGTTTTGATAATTTCTTTCAGAATTTTTTCTTGGGTAGTTATCTTTAGTTTTTCAATCTTAGTATCTTTTTTTTGCTCGATTTCTCGTTTATTTTTATAACAAATATAGGTTATAAATCATTGTAAGATATCAATAATTGTCTCAGAGAGTCAATGTTCTCAAAAAATGTTCATAACCTTTTTTACCCCGCTTCCATATTCTTCAATAATACCTGCCTCTTTAAAAATTTTTGCAACCAATTTATTTGGAGAATGAGATTTATACATCTAAGATTTGATTCATTCTATACTCATTCAATCAGGAAATTTTCAGGGATTAGCTATTTCTATCCCATATATCAAAAATATAAATCTGTATATTTTGAGTTGCGTTATAATCTTTGTGAACAATAGCATTTATGACTATTTCTTTCAGAATTTTTTGTTTAGCACCCTACTCACATATATTCAAATCAAAGATTTTTCATAACATCTTTATGTAAAATATTTTTTCCGTCAAATATGGTTTTATCCTTGAGATTATTTGCAATCATATCGAAATCTTCGTCTAATACCCTCTTGTCTTCTAAGGTTAAAATCAAAAAATCAGCATTTTTGGTCATATCTAAAAAAGTTTTTGATATGACAATAGGAATAAAATTACGAATCCCCGTTGCAAGTCCATAAGTATATTTTTCAAAATTTTCCAATGCTTTTGCATTGTAATCAAAAACTTGTACCATTGCTCAAGCCTTGATAAGTCGGTTAATAATGACAAGAGCTTTTGATTCTCTTAAATCATCAGTGTCTGGTTTGAAAGCAACCCCAAATACTCAAATTGTTTTTCCATTCAGTTGAGTTCAATAATGGTTCCATACTTTTTTCATGAAATAATCTACTTGAGAAGTGTTTGTTTCGTCTACTTTTGTAAGAATATCTCATCCAAGTCCCTGCTCATGAAATTGATGAATGAGTGATTTTACATCTTTTGGAAAGCAACTTCCCCCGTACCCAATTCATGCATTGAGGAATTTGTTGCCGATTCTATGATCCATTCAAAGAGCTTTTGCAACATCATTGATATCAGCTCAAATACTGTCTGACAATCGTGCAATTTCATTGATAAAAGTAATTTTTGTAGCAAGAAAAGCGTTGGCAGCATATTTAATCAGTTCTGCTGTTTGCCAATTGGTTTGCAAAATAGGTACTCATTTGTCAGAAAAATATCAATATACTTCCATCAAAGTGTCAATGACTTCGTGTTTTTCTCCATCTTTGAAACCTAAAACAACTCTATCTGGAGTGAAAAAATCTTCTATAGCAAGTCATTCTCTGAGAAATTCTGGATTGGATACTACAGGATTTTTACTTCCAAGTAATTCATACATCATAGCATTGGTACTTGCTGGAACCGTAGATTTTATGACAATTATTTCATTTCCTATTAGTGTTTTCTTGAGATCATTTCCAGCTTGTTTTATGTAAGTAAGATCAGTTTTTCATTCTTCATCTTGAGGAGTGCCAACACATAGAAAGATAATATCACTTCATGCAGATGAGGCAATGTCAGTCGTAAAATGAATATTCCTCATTGTTTCTTGTAAAAGGGCTTCAAGACCATTTTCATAAATAGTAGGTATTCCAGATTTTAGTTTTTCGATTTTGTCTTCAAATAAGTCAATAGCCTGAATCGAAAAACCGATTTTTGCGAGTCAAACAGTCTGGATGAGTCAGACATATCCAGTTCCTATTACCGATATTTTCATACTTTTTTAATTATTAAATATAATATTAAATTTCTTGTTTTACAATATATCTTTTTTCTCTTGATGTGTTGTAATAACTTCTAATCATAATGTCAATCATCATTCCAAAGATAAACAGCAATACTCAGATCTGCACGAAAAAAATTCCTAATATAATCCATCAACTTCTGTTCAATGAGAGTCAATAGAATAATTTTTCATAAATAGAATAGAAAATACATAAGGTTCAAAGACTGAAGTTAAAAAATCCAAGAAATCAAAAAAGATGAAGTGGTCTGGATTCATATTTTGCAATAAACCAAATATACAATAAATCAATAAGTCATTTAATTGATTTCATCCAATTATATTTGCTTACCCCAATAGTCCTTGGTCGATGATGAATCACTAATTCTCAGATTTTAAAGCCGTTAATGCGAGAGATTGCTATAATATAACGATGCATCTCTGCCCAGAGATAGAGATTTTCTACAACGTTTTTTTTGTATACTCTCAGTGTACAACCACTGTCATGAACCCCATCATTGATGAGGAGTTTTCTCAGGAATCGAGCTGTTTTTGTAATAACCAACATCCAAGCAGGGTCTTTTCTCTTCATTCTCCGTCCAGCAACGAGATCAAGATTATTGTCGAGTAAATGATTATATAGTTTTTTTATATCTTTTGGATCATTTTGACCATCACCATCCAAGGTAACAATAATGTCTCCCATTGCTTTTTGTAAGCCTGTCTCCATCGCTATGGATTGACCATAGTTACGATTGAGTTGAAGTCCTGTTACATTAGAATCCATCTTTTTACACTCAAGTATTTCCTCCCAAGTTTTATCTTTACTTCCATCATCAACCATAATGATTTCGTACAAAAAACCAAAAAAGTCATTGGAGAGACTTTCTTTTATCTCCTCAAAAAGATGTATAACATTTCATTCTTCTTGATAAAACGGAATGATTATTGAAATTTTTGTTTGCATCGATATGATGTTAATAAATATTGTAAAAAAACCGAGGACAGAAAAATATTTCTCTTTGTTTATACCACAAACTAACGAACCCAAATAACTCTCGTATTATCCCAATCCCATCTTGAAGTAATTGAGTTATCTATATTTGAGGAATTACTACAATTTCCATGTATAAACTCTCAAGGATGTCTTTCATGTCAGCCGATTCTAAATTTTACATTATCTCAGATATTTTTATATTCTTTACATCCATAAAACATACTCTTCCAATTTCAAAGAGTGCTGAGTTTTCATGATAAATATAAAAAATCTCAAAAAAAAGTCATGCTCCACTCTTGTCAATTAGGTGTTTTACAATTTGATACGTTTGCTAATTTTGCAAAATCAAAATCAGGTTGTGTTATGTTTATATTTTTCAATATCCAAGAGCCTTCAGAATTGAGACTCTCTAATTTATCACTTACAGCAAAGTCTTTTGTTAATAATGTTTGAAGTATATACTGATTATATATTACCCCATCATTTTTGCATGTTTCTTTTCCGTTTTTATAATAAAGACGAGTCCAGCCACCTCCACTACTTTCCATTTCACAAAAAACCTTAATTGTTTTTCCATAAGAAGCATATGATAATCAAATGAGAGGATTTATATAAAAATATCCATTTTTAAAAAAACCAGCATTATGAAGCTCTAGACAAGATTTCGATCTGCTTTTTGGAGAGATTGCCAATATGTGTTTCAAAACGAGTGCATTTCATTTTAGTATAGTTTTTTTTCATATATAAATAACGTATGCCTTGGAGGTTTGTAATACATTAACTCCCATTTTGGTTTCTTGGATTGGTCTTTGTGTTTCATTTTCCAGAAGAATTCCAACATCATCACCGATTGATACGGGAGTTCTTTGAGCTAGAGGGGAATATTTTACTTGTTCTCATTGTTCGAGGAATGCCATCAGTTGAAACTGTTTTTGTTCAGCATTCGTACTATAGGTATAGTAGTTTAAATATTTGAAGTTGTTGTCACCTAGCGGATCCTTAACCGAGGTTTGAGTAATACTTGCAAAGACTCAATCACCTGCATATCCTTGTTGAATTATCGATGCGGTTCAGGCTTTGACTTCCACTCATTCATCAGGTAGAGGGTATTTTCCAGCGGAAGTAGCATATAATTTCAATCCGTCACTTATTTTTATAAGATCTGCTGCACGAGTAGCATCTCTTGACTCTTTTGAGCTTGCAGAAAAACTCATAAATGTAATCACTCAAGCTATACCCAATACTAAGATAAATACTACCAATTCAATAATTCTGAGTTTCGACATCGAGAAATAGTTAAAACATAAAATAACTTATTTATTATAAAAAAATGGAGGAATTGTCAACCCAGTCTCAGTTTTTTTGAATCGAGAATGATTATCATTGTGAAAAGAATATTTCTTAAGCCACTTTTCCAAGCATTCTCTCCATAAAAATATATAGACATATTTTATTTATAGTGTAAAAAGATTTGTTTTCTTTATGATTTATATGCTTATTCTATCATAAAAAAAACGGTCATATTTGACCGTTTTGATTAATCCTCGTATCAAGGAGGAGTCATCTTCGACCAAGAGGTATTTTTTTCAAAGACGTGTGCCACTTCAAGCACTCTTTGATCTTCAAATTGAGGGGCAAGAATCTGAATTCCTACGGGGAGGGTTTCTTTTTGTGCATCTTCGCTTTGAGCAAATCCTGCGGGGATAGAGATTCATGGGATTCAGGCAAGGCTTGCGGGGATGGTATAGGCATCTGAGAGGTACATTTTGATAGGATCATCAATCTTGTCTCCAAATTTCCAAGCAACGTTTGGACTTACGGGGCTCACGATCACATCGACTTGTTCAAAAGCTTTGGCAAAGTCTTCACGAATAAGCGTTCTGACCTGTCAGGCTTTTTTGTAATACGCATCATAAAAACCAGCAGAAAGGACATAGCTTCCAAGGACGATTCTTCTTTGTGCTTCCATACCAAATCATTCTCCACGGTTGTTTTCGTACATTTCGTTCATATTTTGGTAGTGTTCGTTGCTTTTATGCCCATAACGGATTCCATCAAGTCTTCCAAGGTTGGTAGAAACCTCCGCAGGCATAAGGATATAATACGTAGCAACGGCATACTGAGTCATTGGGAGTGAGATTTCTTTGACTTCGGCTCCGAGTTTTTTCATCGTTTCGATCGCTTCCATGACGGTGGTTCTCACTCACTCATCGAGTCCAGCTTCAAAGTATTCTTTTGGAATACCTATTTTGATTCATTTAAGATCATTTTTTTCCCAGATTTTTGGGTCAATGAGGTCTTTTCCATCGAGCGAAGTGTCTTCTCTTTCATCAAATCCATTCATGATTTCATAGAGAAGTCACGCATCTTTGACGCTTTTGGTGAGGGTTCATGGACAATCAAGGCTTGATGCCATAGGGATGACTCCAAAACGAGAATTTCTTCCATAGCTTGGCTTGAATCCTACGACTCCACACATACTCGCAGGCTGTCTGATACTTCCTCAGGTGTCGGTTCCAAGAGCAGCGGGGCAGAGTCATGCAGCAACTGCTGCGGCACTTCCTCCACTTGAACCTCAAGGGATACGGTCATTTCCCCAAGGATTTACGGTCTTTTGAAAGGCAGAAGATTCGGTACTCGATCCCATCGCAAATTCGTCCATATTGAGTTTTCCGATGCTCGACATTCACGCATCTTTGAGGTGTGAGATGACGGTGGCATCGTAGGGAGGCACGAAGTTGGCAAGCATTTTAGAGCTACAAGTAGTGGGGACTCCGATTTCACAAAAAATATCTTTGATCCCAATCGGGGCTCCTGCCAAAGGGAAAGAGGAATCTTCGCTGAGTCCTTCGGGATGGAGGCAGTTGAATGCTTTTATTTTTGGGTCATACTTTTCAATACGACCAAGGAAATACTCCCAGACTTGTTTTGGAGTGGTTTCTCCAGATTTGATGAGAGCAATGATTTCTTCAAGACTCAATTCTTTCATACTTTTAGAGATTAGAAGGTAAAAATATAAAAGCATTATATGAAAATTTTTGAAATGAAAAGAGAAACCGAAGAAAAAACTGATAATTTTGGTGAAAAATGAATAGGGATCTCATAATATTTCCCCTCTTGGACTGAGAATATGCAAGAAATCAGATACAACGACAAATAAAAAAAAACTGGATTTCTCCAGTTTGTAATTATTTGATTTCTTTCAATCTTGCTGCTTTTCCAGTCAAGTCTCTGATAAATCCGATGTGTTTTCTTCTGACTTTGAAACTTCTGATAATCTCGATTTTTTCGATAGTTGGAGAATGAATAGCAAAAATTCTCTCTACTCCAAACGGTCCCACCTTTCTTCTTACGGTAATAGTTTTTTCTAAAGCAGTTTTTCCTGAAGTAGTGATGATAATTCCTTTATATCTTTGGGTTCTAGTTTTCGCACCCTCGATAATATTTTGGTATACCTCAACTTCCATACCAGTTCTAAATTCAGGCATTTCTCCTTTGATGTATTCAGCTTGGATTTGTTTTACCAATTGATTATTAGACATAGCTACATATTTAGCAATATAAAGTAAACTCTTTGCGTACAAAAAATTTCGCATATCATAACAAAAAAGTATTTTTTTGCAAACTATTTTGATAAAAAAGTGATTTTTTCGCAAAGGTATGCCCTTTTATTTCCTCTCATACGTCCCGATAAGTTCTCCATACGAGAGGATAGAATGTCGGATGGATTCCAAGACGGTTTGCTTGGAGAGCCCAGATTTTGGGTCAAAGAACGAGCTCAATCCATAGACTTTGAAATGATAGTGGTGGATTCCATGTCATTTTGGTGGGCACGGTCCTCGCCATACGATGCTTTGAAAGCTGTTGAGTCCTCATTTGGACGCTTTGAGAAGGGCTTCGTCGATGGTCATTTCGTTTCCTGTCACGGGAATCCCGTACGCGACTAGATGCACCCATGTGCCAGCAGGAGCATCGGGGTCATCGACGATAAGGACAAGAGATTGTGCATTCACAAGTCCCGATACCGTGAGGCTCGGAAAATGATCCCCTCATTCACAACTCGAATCTTTTGGTATGAATCCTCCATCTGAAAAGGAGGTCGAAGTGATGATGAGAGGAGAGGTGTTTTGCACAAGAATGGTTTCCATGCTGGGGGTGTTGATGAAATAATACGTGAGAGAGAAGAGTAAAAAACTGATGAAAATCATTACTCAGATGAAGAGTCTTTTCTTTTTCATGGAAGAATAAGTTACTGAATGCTGATCCTATTTTTTTTATTCTCAGATTTGGTAGAAGAGTGTTTTGTCTTTGACTCCTACTTTGACCTCGGTAGATGACGCACTATCACCACTTAGAGAAGTGATTTGTGCCGTGTGTATGTCAGTCCAACTTATGGAGTTCTCACTTGAGTTTGATCATGGAATAATCGTGTTAAGATTTTCCTTTAGATAGACTTCATACACTTTTGTTTGAAGATATTCATAGATGACTTTCGCTGAATAATTATAGAGTCCTTGTTTTTGTGGAGTCCCACTTTTTTGTGCTAAAAGCATGCTTTTTTGTGCAACATTTTCAAGTATGGTTGCCACTACTCAAGGATTGTTGGTAGGTGAGATTTTTTTCTCAATAGCAGAAAAAAGTTTGGATTTGATGGATGCTTCTGTTTTTGAATCCAGACAGCTTCCTTGATAGGCTATGGGAGTTTCTCCAGCAAGACAAGAACTGTTATAGGTGATTCCGTCGCTTCCACAAACAGGAGCATATTCTTTCGTGCATGCTTTTTGGTGAGAAGAACAATCAAATTGACAATCCAATCCTGTTCTTCCAACGGTGGTTCCATCTGGACAGATCTTGGCATCCATGGTACATGCTCAAATAGCAATGTCATCGTCTTGATTCTCACCATCACTTCCACCTCCACTATTGGGAGCACTACTTCAAGGGGTATAATTTTCATTACATTCTCCTTGTGAGATGATGGTTGCACCGTCCGCTTTTGCTATACAAGCATTGGAATACGTACGAAGGTCAGAGATGAAACATTGTGCTCCACTTGGACAAGCTCTTTTTGGGTCTTGGGCACAGACAGGCACATATTCTCTGGTACATATGGGGGTTTTTTGATGAGCAGAACAGTCAAATTGACAATTAGCCCCTGTTCTTCCAACACTAGTTCCATCAGGACAGACCTTGGCATCCATGGTACAAGAATTTGGTAATTGATGAGCAGAACAGTCAAATTGACAATTTGATTCTGTTCTTCCTACACTGGTTCCATCAGGACAGACCATGGCATCCATGGTACAAGAATTTGGTAATTGATGAGCAGAACAGTCAAATTGACAATTTGATCCTGTTCTACTGACAGCAACACCATCGGGACAGATTTTGGCATCGCTTTGACATATTCAAGTAGGTGGAATAACAATTCATGTCTTACATTCTTTGGAATAGAGTATGGTTGCTTTTGCATTTTTCGCAACACAAGCATTTGTGTACGTCTTAGGTGCTGGCATGACCTGTGCACACACCATTCCACTTGGACATTGGGACATAGGAGGTTGGGCACAGACAGGGGTATATTCTTTGGTACAACCAGTAATTCATGGAGAAGTAGTAGTGAAATATTCACTACACACAGCCTTTCAAGGGTTTTCACACCACATCATGGTACAAGCCATTTCTCATCCTACCGCTTGACGAGAACAGTTATTACAGCCGTCAAAATAGGATTTACAATTGTCAGGAATAGCACTTGCAAAACTGACAGATATTTCACAAAGCGCCAAAAGAAGCGCAAGTCACAAAAGTATCTTTTTCATAGTGAAAAAATAATAATATAAAATTTCTCGATCCAATTATACTTGCTTTTTTCGAAACGCAAGATTTGAAGTGGATTACAAATGCTCAAACGTATTTGCAATAAAAAAGTGACAAAATAGTGAATAGTGAAAAGTGAAAGGTAAAAAAATAAGATACAAGACAAAAGTTCCAAGCCTGTCATTCTGAACTTGATTGCCGAATCTTTCGAAGGAACAGACCCGAAAATAAGTGAAAGGCAAAAAGTGAAAAAATGCAAGACTGCAAGTGAATTGAGAGGAATAAGCTCAATATTTACTTGAAAAAATATAATAGTAATTATATTTCTAAAGCCAAAAAATACGTTAATAGTTAACGACATTAAATAAAATCTTGATTTTTTTTCTTATTGTGCTATGATATGGGGGTACGCTTTACTTTTTTAGAAGAATCTATGAAACCATATTTTTTTCTTCCACTGATGTTTTTGATTCCACAGATGGCAGGAGCATTCGATGCGAGTTGTTTTGAGTATCGTGACGAGATCGTCTCTCCTCAAGCAGAAACTCTCAGAATCTGGAGTGATTCACAAGAGATCCATGCGTTTCAAGAGGGCAAACTCGTCCCACTCAAACTCACCGCGGGGTTTCAAAAAACATACTTTCCCTACACTGCTTCCAATGGCAAGGACGTGAAGGTCTTGCAGGATGGAAATCCCAATACTTCGTATGATTTTTCACAGTACGACCAAACCAAAAGCCTTACATTGCATTTTTCTCCAATGTTGGCAAAAAATACCTTTTCATACGAGATGCTGGGAGAGTATGGAGATGTCGAATTTGAAATTTCTCCTGATGGAAAGACCTATACTCCTATTTCAGAGGGGCTTGAAAATTATGATCTC
>Ga0209373_10001172_pt1 | contig 32881 bp, 24 predicted proteins | sample Higcelweek5metaG_FD_187173 | JGI IMG/M metagenome (GOLD analysis project Ga0209373, IMG submission 187173) | Freshwater pond sediment microbial communities from the University of Edinburgh, under environmental carbon perturbations - High... | ecosystem: Environmental > Aquatic > Freshwater >... | reverse complement strand
TTGAATATTTTTATGGGGATATTCATTTTCTACATCACCTGGATTATTGTTAGAGGGTTGAAAATGGAACTAATGGAAAATATTATGGGACAGGTTATTGCTCCCGGAGTGTTGGCTCTTGTAGTTGTATTTCAGCAAGAAATCAGGAAAATGTTTTTGTTACTAGGCACCCGATATAATTTGAATAAGGGACTGCCTTTTGAAAACCTGTTTGCCCGTGAAAACAAGAAAATTTCGAACGAGCAGGTGAAGAACATTGTAATGGCTTGTGAACGAATGAGTAAATCGAAGGTTGGAGCTCTGATTGTTCTTACCAACAAGGCCGAACTTAAAGAATATATCGAAACAGGTGAGAGCATCGATGCAATAATATCGGTGCCATTGTTAGAAACCATTTTTTTTAAAAATACTCCATTGCACGACGGAGCTGTAATTATTAGGGGAGGCATTATTCTGGCTGCGCGCTGTGTGTTGCCCGTTACCAATCGAAAACTCGAAAATGCACAATTGGGGCTTCGGCATCGTGCAGCTTTAGGGATGAGCATGGCTACTGATGCTCAGATTATTATTGTTTCGGAAGAAACCGGACGGATTTCTCATGCCTACAATGGCGAATTGCGCGAAAATATCGACCCTATAGAGCTTACCCACCTTATTGAAGATATTTATGAACAGAAACATGACATTACCGAAGTTGATTAATTATTGAAGTAATCTGAATTTGTAAATTATTTAATATCAATTTATTGGTGTTTTTTCTGTAAAAAAAACGTACGCAATATAATGTTTTTCATTTTTAACAGTTATATAACCCGACAATCATAATAAAAGTGGCATTTTTAGTGATGCTATTTTGAACCTAATTGACCAGTAAAAAAAACTAAATGATGAAGTTTAAATTCGTCTATATCTTTATTTATTGTCTTGTATTTCTTATTGTTGCATGCAATCGTGGCGAAAAGAAAACTGAAATACTTCACCAGCTATCAACGTTAACTTATTCCGATGAATTGACAATTGAAGGAACTGTTGAGGCTGTACGGTCAAAAACCGTGTTTTGTCCCAATAACCTCGAAGGAACTATTTTATATTTGGTTGAAGATGGAACGATGGTAGAGAAAGGCACTACACTTTGCATCCTCGAAAATAGAGAGTTGAGTAATTATTACGATCAAGTTGTTCAACGTGTTGAACAAACAAATGGAGAATATACCAAGAGCAAGGCTAATCTCGATTTGCAGTATGCCCTGCTCGAAGCTCAGGTAAAAAGCAACGAAGCTCAAACATCAATCACCAATCTCGATTCGGCCCAATTGCAATATGCATCTCCCGTTCAGCAAAAAATTACAAAGCTCGAAATGCAGAAAACTGCAATTGAAAAGGCAAAAATCGAAAAGAAACTCGGATATCTGAAAACCATAAACGAATCGGAACTTAAAAAATTGAAATTGCAAATAGCGCGCGACAGTAACAGGGCCGAAAACATCAATTCGATGTTGAAAAGTATGAAAGTTGTTGCTCCCGAAAGTGGTTTAGCACTGCGTTCAGGCTCCCCGTTTCGCGACGAGAAGTTGGTTGAGGGCGATCAGGTATGGGAAGGGATTGCATTGGTTACCATACCTGATATGACTGAAATGAAGGTGAAAATATTTGCTTCGGAAAGCGATTACAAACGAATTGAAGTGAACAACAAAGTAACCTATACATTTAGCAGTATGCCGGGCAATAAGGCTTTTGGAAAAATTCTTTTGAAAGCCCCAATGGGCGTACCAATTAATCGTGATTCTAAAATAAAGCATTTCGAGATTACTGCTTCGGTCGATAGTTTTGACGTGATTCCCGAACCCGGTATTTCAGCCACATGTGTGGTAACGTTGAAAGAAATAGCCGACACCATTGTGGTTCCGCAGCTGGCCATTTTCGACGAAGATTCATCCAAATTTGTGTTTGTGAAAGCTAGAAAGGAGTTCGAAAAAAAGGAAGTCCTTTTGGGCGAAAATTCTCCCAAAATGGCCATTGTTATTGCCGGATTGCAAGGCAATGAGCAAGTTTCATTTGTACGTCCCGAAGCTTCAAAAATCGCAAAAACGGTTTTTCTTCCCGATTCGTTGAAAAAGAATCTCTCAACTCAATTAAAAGTAAGTACGTCAACCGATTCATCGATAAAAAAAGATCAGCCCATGGAGATGAAAATTCCATCGGTTAGAGTAAGAGGAAAACGAGAAAATTAGAATTCAGAAAAGCAATTACTACACCTATGTATAAAAAACGAACAAGCAATATTGGGCACATGAAAAATTTGATTTATGTTTTGCCATTTCTCGTTTTGGTCGCTTGTCATAAGGAGACCAAACAGGAAGTTCCCGTTGCCGAAGTAAAAAAGGGCACCATCTTTCTCGATATTCATGAGGAAGGTGAAATTAAAGCAACGAAGTCGATTAATATTTCGTCGCCCAACATTTCGTGGCGCTACGGATCGCTGAAAATTACCCAGTTGGTGAACGATGGAACCGAGGTTCAACTTGGCGATACAGTTGTGGTGTTCGACCCATCGGAAGTTAAAAAAGCCATTGTGGAATCGGAAGGGAATGTGGAGATGCGCAAAGCCGAAATGGAAAAAATGACGGCAGAACAACAATCGACCATGGAAGAACTGAAAGCCGATTATGAGGTGACCAAGCTTTCGCAAGAAATATCAAAAATTCAGTTCGAATCGGCCAACTACGAAGCTCAAATCAAGAAGAAAGAGATTCAACTCAACCTCGAAAAAGCCAATATTGCACTTCAACGTGCCAAAGAACAAATTGAAAATCGTGAGAAAATTCAAAAAGAAGAGATCAAGCAAAAGCAACTTTCCATCCGTCAGTCGGAAAACGAATTGAAAGAAGCAAATCAAACTCTTGAAAAGCTTTTTCTGGTTTCGCCTTCACCCGGAATTGCCATTGTGAACCGGAACTGGAACAGCGGTGCAAAATTTCAAATTGGAGATCAGTGTTGGAGCGGTTTCCCGTTGATTGAATTGCCCGATTTAAGTGAATTGAAAGCAATTGTTCAAATTAACGAGGTTGATATCTCGAAAGTAACCAAGGGCCTTCGTGTTGAAATTAAGCCCGATGCTTTTTCCGATAGTGTATTTACCGGCGAAGTAATTTCTGTGGCCAACTTAGCAGTGAATAAAGACCGCGATTCAAAAATAAAGGTTTTTCCTGTCGATATTTTGTTGAAATCGAAAAGCAACAATCTACTTCCGGGCTTAACGGTAAGTTGCCGCATCATTATCGATCAAATTGATAATGTGTTATTTGTGCCTGCCGATGCTGTTCACGAAACTCCCGACGGCGATTTTGTTTACCTGAAAACCGCCACTGGGTTCGATAAAAAAACAGTTCAAGTCGGGCAACGAAATACCGATTTCATTATAATCAATAGTGGGTTGGATGAAAAAGACAAAGTGGCTCTTGTCGATCCGTTTGCAACCGAAGTGAAACCCGACGAAAAAACAAAGACCAAAAATGAGGAGTAAACAATTAACGATTGGATTGCTGCCCTTTTTGGTGATATTCCTAATAGGTTGCAGTAAAAGCGAATCGGTAAAACCGCTGGTTCATAAAGGTGATTTTGTCCAATCAATTACTGAAACAGGTGAACTAGATGCTGTTAATTCCCGAACTTTTGTGATGCAACGTTTCGGACGTTATTGGTACGAAATGAAGATAATCGGGTTGCTTGAACATGGAAGCAAAGTAGAGGTAGGCGATTCCATTATTCAATTTGATCCATCGGAAGTCAAAAAATTTATAATAGAACGTGAAACCGATTTGGAAACTCAAAAGGTTAATCTTGAGAAAATCATGGTTCAGAACGATAACCGGCGCAGTGAATTTAACTCATCGTTACTGACAGAACAGGCTTCGTTCGATTTGAAAAAATTGGAGATGGAACAGTTTAAGTTCGAGTCTGAGAAATCAAGAAAAATAAAGGAACTTGAGTTTAAGCAGGCTCAAATTGAGCTCGAAAAAGTAAAACGCCGCATTGAACTGAATCAGATCATTGACAAAAACGACCTCATTATTCAACAAATACGGGTTAACCGGGTTAAAGCCGAAGTTGATAATGCCTATAAAGTATTGCCACAACTTACCATTAGAACCCCTATTCCCGGTATTTTTCAAGTGGCCAAGAAACGGCGTTCACGCGATTTAATCCAGGTAGGCGATCAAATTTACTTCGGAACAGCAATTGGAAGTGTGCCCGATTTGCGCTTGATGAAGGTAAATACAGTGGTTAACGAAGCCGATTTTATGAAAGTTGAGGTTGGCCAAAAAGTGAAAGTTCGCCTCGATGCGCTTCCCGATGTTGATTTTGATGGGGAAATCAGTTTCATCAGCAAATTGTGTCATCCCATCGATGATGATTCGCGCCAGAAAGTGTTCGATGTTGAAGTCAAGATCAAAGAGTCTGACGAACGGTTGAAACCCGGAATGACCGTGAGTTGTGAGTACCTTTGTGCCGAGCTTGAAGATGTGTTTTACATCCCGTTAAATTGTATTGAAACTGTCGATCGGAAACACTATATCTACCTCGACAAAGGAGTGAAAATTGAAAAACTCCAGGTACAAGTTGGTCCGTCGAACAATTCGCATATCGTTATTTCAGGGAGCATTGAAAAGGATCAGAAATTGGTTCCAATTAGTGAAGTGTTAGCAAAACAAAATAAGTAGAAAATGCAATTTGAAGAAAATACACGAGTCGCTCTGCAGGCACTTATCGACCATAAATTCAGGTCGTTTCTGACCATGTTGGGGATTATCTTTGGTGTGGCCTCGGTAATTGCCATGCTCTCGATTGGTGAAGGAGCCAAGCGGGAAGCCATTGCAAAATATCAAGATCTGGGGGTCAACAATATCATTATTCGCGATAAGGATTTTACCGATCAGGAGTTGGAAGAGGTTCGTGCAAAATTTTCGCAGGGGCTTTCTCTCACCGATGCCGAGGTAATTAAAGAAATTGTTCCGGGTGTTGAAGATGTGGCACCTCAGGCTGAGAAAAAAGGTGAAGTGAAATATGCCGATAAATCGGCTAAATCGACCATTATTGGAATTACCCCCAGTTTTATCCAATTGCTGAACTACCAAGCAGGTGAAGGTACATTCATCAATGCCGATCATTACAATCGCAGTTTGAAAGTTTGTGTTCTTGGAGCAGGGGTGGTAAAAACATTGTTTCAAAATCAGGCTCCACTTGGAAAAATGGTGAAGATCGACGATCAGTGGCTCGAAGTTGTTGGCGTAATGAAATCGAAGGCACTATTTACCGAAACGGTTGGTGAGCTTGCTTCGCGCGATTTGAATAACGACATTTATGTGCCACTTACCACTTTTGAAAAACGCTTTGAGCCAGAAAAAGAGCTTGCAAGCCAAATCAAGCAAATTACTGTGAAGGTGAAAAATTCAGATAAGTTGCTCGAAACATCTGAACTGGTCCGCAGCATTCTTAAACGTCACCATTTTAATAACGATGATTTCAGCATTGTTATCCCCTACGAATTGTTGAAGCAAGAAGAGAAAGAGCGTCGCATCTATAATTTCTTATTAAGTGCCATTGCTGCCATTTCGCTTGTTGTAGGTGGAATTGGAATTATGAACATTATGCTTGCAACAGTAATGGAACGTACCCGCGAAATTGGGATACGCCGTGCAATTGGAGCACGTAAATCTGACATTATGAGCCAGTTTGTGACCGAAGCCGTGGCGATTAGCATTACCGGTGGAATTATTGGGGTTATTTTGGGTGTTACCCTTTCGCTAACCATTTCATTGTTTACCGACGTAAACACGTTTATCAGGCTTTATTCCGTGTTTTTAGCTTTCGGATTTTCGGTAATCGTGGGCATCAGTTTTGGTTACCTTCCGGCTAAAAACGCCGCCAATTTGAAACCAATAGAATCGATCAGATACGAGTAAAACGCAGTAGATATGTTGATTGAAATTAAAAATCTGACGAAAAATTATGTGATGGGCGAAGTTGATGTCCCCGCACTGAAAGGCATTGACCTTAAAATCCGTCAAAACGAATATGTGGCAATCATGGGGCCGTCCGGTTCAGGAAAATCCACACTGATGAATATTCTGGGTTGCCTCGATACACCAACAACAGGCGATTATTTTTTCAATAAGGTGAATGTCAGCAGTCTCGACGACGACCGTCTTTCGGCAATGCGAAACAAAGAAATTGGGTTTATTTTTCAAACCTTCAACTTGTTGCCAAAAATGAGTTCCCTTCATAATGTTGAATTGCCTTTGATGTATGCTGGCATTAGCAAACAAGTACGAAAAGAACGTGCCATAAAAGCGTTGGAAAGGGTAGGATTGGCCGAACGTATGCACCACAAACCATCGGAACTGAGTGGTGGTCAGCGGCAGCGGGTGGCTATTGCCCGTGCACTGGTTTCGAACCCCGGAATTTTGCTGGCCGATGAACCCACGGGTGCTCTCGATTCAAAAACAGGTGATGAGATTATGGCTTTGTTCGACGAATTGCACCGCGAAGGAAACACAATTATTGTGATCACCCACGAAAAGGATATTGCCGATTATGCCCATCGTACAATTCACATTAAGGACGGATTGATTTTTTCTGACGAACCAAACCAAAAACCCACAATCAAATAATTAAACGACCATGAAAACCGTAAAGTCGCTATTTATTATTTTAACTTTTTTATTATTAGGTAATGGCGTTCAGGCCGAAACTCATATCCTCGATTTGAACAAGAGTATAAGTGTGGCCAAGTTGAAAAGTATCGATATGCTTAGCCTGAAACAAGATTTGAAAATTGCAGAATATAACCTGCGTTCGGCTACCAGTCGTTTCAAAACCCATGTCGACCTCGATTTGCAAACCCCTCAATATACCGAAACTGTTAAGCAATTTGAAGATAGTACAGGTATTTCGTTTTACTCCGTTAAACAATCGTTGTACAGCACCAACTTAACCATTAACCAACCGCTTCCTACCGATGGTCGTATTTATATCACTTCGGGCCTCTCGAGTACCGACGATTTCAACGATTCAAAGCGCTGGATGCGAATGAATACACGCCTCGGGTTAAGTCAGCCAATCGATGCATTGTATGGTTACAACAATATTCGTTCAGCCTTTAAATCAGCAGAGTTGGCTTATGAAGAGTCTCAAAAACGATTGAAACGTGAAGAGTTGAATCTGGTGTACAATGTTAGCAGGGCGTTTTACAACATGCTTTCGGTACAAAAACGCGAAGAGATTGCCCGTTTGAACCTTGAACGTCAGAAAGAGGCCTTCGATATGTCGAAGAATAAATTCGATGCAGGTTTGATTCGCGAAGTAGATGCATTGCAAATGGAAGTGGACCTTGCTGAAGCACAAAATAATTACGACCTGGCCTTGATTGATCAAACTCAGGCTCAGAATGGACTGAAGGAATTGATTGGTGTCGATTTAAGTGACAGCATTATCATTTCGAGCGAAATGGAGTACAAACCGGTAATTGTTGAAGTAGAAAAGGCGGTGGAACTTGCCCAACAAAACCGTCTTGAAATTCGTGAACAAGAAATTCAAATTGAACTGACAAAAATGAACCTCAAACGTCAAAAGGCTGAAGGTATGGTCACCGGTGACTTGAACGCTTATTTCGAAAAGACTGGAGTAAACAGCACCGATATGTCCAATACATTAAACAGCTCGTTGAATAACTCATTTGCTGACTTTCAAGATCAGCCCGGAAACTTCGGTGTTGGTATTTCTATTAATATTCCTCTCATCGATTGGGGCGAAAACCGGGCATTGGTTCGTGCAGCCCAGGCACGTTTGCAAAAGAACCTTTATGAGCAAGAGTCGGTAAGGCGCAGCATTGAAACCGAAGTGAAAAACTTGGTGGCCGACCTGAACACCAGCCTGAAACGGTTGCAGTTGTTGGAAAAGAACGTAGCCGTTGCTGAAAAGAGTTTTGAAATTACCCGCGCCCGCTTTTCCGATGGCGATATCGATAGCCAAGCCTTGGCGTTAGAACGTGAGCGTTTGAACAATGCCTATATTTCGCACCTTTCGGCTTACATTAACTACGAATTGAACCTTGCCGACCTTATGCGCAAAACTTTTTACGACTTTAAAAACGACAAAGCGATAGATTAATTGGCATCGTTAGAAAAGAGAGCGAAAAATGCAAATCCCCTTTGTGCTTTATTTCGTGCACGTTGTGGTTTTTGAAATTATTTTAGTAGGTTGCATTATGAAACGATTTTCTGATGGCAACCTTCTTATTTATAGGTTGTCCTTTGATTAAGTGAATGCTAAAAAATGAAAATAAACCAAACCCTTTTACCAACCAAAATTTTTTTGCTTGCCCTTTTGTTTATTCCGTTTACAGGGAAAAGTCAGAAATGGATAGCCGATACACTCACTATCGATTTTGGTAAAACCCAACAAAATTGTTCTTTCCGTATCGACACTGTTGTTGATTATCGCAACCAGTTTCCCGAATTTATTTCGGTATATGAACAGAAAAAGTGGCTTTTTTTCCCGGTCGATCAGATTGTGAAAACAGCCCAGCCAATAAGCAAGTTAATTGTTTCAACCTTTCAACCCAATGCCATAACCGATTCGAGTTACAGAGTTGGCATTCGTGAATTTTTTATTTCCAACTCTTCATCTACTTTTTTTCGCGATCTGAAACTGTTTTCTACCATCGAGTTGTATAAAAGTAATGAACACGATTCTTCATTGGTTGGAACCTTTTATTACGAACGTAAACTCACACAGAAGAAAAAGGCGGAGATTAAAGATGGTTACGAAACGTTGATCGATGATTGGAACAAGCAATTTTCGTCCGACATCGTTGCCGCCGAGCAGGGCATCGATCAATTTATGCCTGAAAAATATTATCACTTTCGTCGAGGAAAAGAATGGGCATATCGTAATTTATATGCATCGGCTGAATTTTTTGGAGGCCTTAGCTTTTGGGGTGTCGATGGTGAACTTTGGTTCTCAGAACCTGAAGGGAATAGAATCTTTAACCGCAGTGCAAACATTATCCGATATGTAAATCATCCAACCTTTCAATCCATTGCTATTGGCCGCAACATCCGCCACTGGAATTACCGTTTGAACGACGACTTGTTGTTTGTCAACAAAATTGTATTCCTTATCGGCTTCAATAAATGGAAGGATATGAAAACCGTTAGGCACAAGCTGGAAGAAATCCCGCTATTCGACCTTTCGTTTACCCAGCAAATCAACTACAACAAGTTCGACAAGTCGGGCCTTGTTTTTGGTGTGGGGTTAATGGAAGATGTTCATTACATTATTTACCACAAGCCCGAAATTAAAATTGGATTGTCCCTTAACTGTGCTTACAAATTCTAACCATGAAGAACATTTTAATCATCATATTACTACTTCTTTTTGCAAGCACGGGTTTTGCACAAAAGTCGGCACTTTCGGGAACAATAACCGACAAGGAAACTGGCGAAACATTGGTTGGTGCTTCGGTTGTGGTTATTGGCGGCTCTCAAAAAGGGACCATTACCAACGAAAACGGATTATATAGTTTTCCCGGGTTGGAAGGTGAAAAGGCTGAGATCGAATACTCGTTTATTGGTTACACCAGCCAACGGAAAACTGTTCAATTGAACGGAAAGAACCTGTTTCTCGATGTGGCTTTAGTGCCTTCGAAAGTAGAACTGGATCAGATAACAATTGTTGAAAAGCGGACCGATCGTATTGGCGATTCGCAGGTCGAAATTAGTCAGCATACCCTTTCGCCCAAGGCTATACAAAGCATACCTTCAGCCCGCAACGATGTGTTCAGGGCTATTAAGTATTTACCGGGCATTGAAACCACCGAGCCCATGTCGCCTCTTGTTTCGGTGCGGGGCAGCGACCCGGGCGAAAACCTCATTATGCTCGACGGGGTGACCATTTACAATCCGTACCATTTCATGAGTTCATCGGGTATTTTCAACATGCAAACGGTGAAGAATGTGGATATGATGGTGGGTGGCTTTGGTGCCGAATATGGTGGGCGAAACTCGTCGGTGATAAACATTGCCACCAAAGATGGCAACAACAGTGGAGTGCATGGCGAAGTTCAACCAACCACTGCCGAAACAAAAGTATTTCTCGAATTTCCTGTAGGTAAGAAAACCACCATGATGGTTGCCGGGCGTGTGAATTACGATTTGGTCGGCAATTTTATGCTCTACAGTAACAACTATTTCTACGATGCCAACCTTTCGCTTACCCACCGGTTCAATTCAAGAAACAGGTTAACGATGAAGTATTTCAGCTCGCGCGACATGACCAACCTCGACTTTAACTACCTGTACAAATACATGGGGAACACCATTGGTATGGGCATGGAAGATATTTTCGATGACATGAGCCTTAAGTGGGTCAACCACTGGAGCAACAATATTGGTACAGCCATTTGGAAATCGATGATCACACCTCAACTTTTTATGCAGGCACAGGCCTATGGATCGTTTCACCGCGCCAACAATTTTAGCGAAATGGTAATGAATGTTGAAGATGTGGTTTTCAACACCAGTACCCGCTTTAAAAGTAAAGTGAACGACTGGAGCGGTAAAGTAAGCTTCGATTACAAACCGTTTGTGTGGAACGAAATGAAGTTTGGTGCCGAATATAACAAGTACCTGTTTTATAACGGATCGGAAGTTAACCGCGTTGAGAATGCTGCGGCAGAACGTACACCTAATCTGATCTCCTTTTTTCTTGAAGATAAGCTGATACTCGGGCCGCTTATTGTTCGTCCGGGCGTTCGTTATACAAGTTTCAACGGAGCTGATTATTTGCTTGAACCGCGCATTAATGCGGTGTTGAAATTGCCGGGCGATTTGAAAATTCAGGCAGCTTGGGGGAAATACAACCAAAGCATCATCAGCATGAACACGCAAGAGTTTGAGTTCAACCAGTTCCTCGATTATTATTATCCGCTCAACAACGGAAAACCAAGCCAATCGACCCACTACATTCTGGGAGCTGAAAAGGCACTGAACGCCAACAACATGTTATCGATTGATATTTACTACAAAGATATTTCGCGCACCTACACATTCGACCTGTTGCAGGATCAATACGAGGCCTATGCATTGTCTGACAAAGTAGTTGCTGGAATTGGAAAAACATATGGTGTTGAATTGCTTTGGAAAGGCAGCATCGACAAGTTTTCGGGGTGGGCAAGTTACACTTGGTCAAAATCTACCCGACAGTTTCCGCACATCATGAATGGACAAGAGTACGATTACGACTACGACCGCCGCCATTCGTTGAAAGGGGTAATAAATTATCAGGCCACCAAACGCATTTCGTACAGTGCGGCTTTTAAAGCACAAAGTGGGGTGCCACGGTCGATAGAAAACACCTTGCAATCGTTCTACATGTACGATCCTTTAACTGGGCAAATGATTTACAGTCCGCAGTACACGGTTAAAGGGAAAAACGGTACCCGTATGCCCTGGTTGTTTTATCTCGATTTTGGGTTGCAAAAAAAGGTGGTTTCGGGCTTTGGGAAGAACCTGGCCGAATTCTTCAATGCCTCAGAGTCGTACTTGACCTTGAACGTTTACAATGCGCTGTTTTTCCGCCGTAATGTGCTTTATTATCTGGTTATTGGTGGCAGCGATTACACTTATATTCCCATGAGCGATAACTATTTGCCAACGGTTAGTGCAGGGTATACCATTAAGTTTTAGGAAAAGGTCATTGGTCATTAGCAAACAACTCCGATACATTGGAGTAAAAAATAAATGAAACACAAAGGCACGAAAAAATAATCCCGTAAGCAGGATAGGAAGACACAGAAATATTCTTTGTGTTCTTCGTGATAAACCTTCGTGTCCTTAGTGGTTTATGAAACGAAAACAATTTGTAAGATGAAAAGATTTCAAAATACATTAACCAATTTTTCAGCCTTTGTTTTACTGATGGTTTCCTTATCGGGTTGCAGTAAAATTGGGGAGTATTATGTGGGACTTAACCTTCAGCCCAACATTGATGAAAATGGCTATCAGCAGGGGTTGAACGTGTTTGGTGTGCTGAAAACAGGACCAGGTTTCGATACCATTAACCACTATTTCGAAGTGCAGCAACTGCTTTCTCTCCAGGAAAGTTATGATTCCATGGCGGTTTCTGGTGCTGCCATAGAACTTAAACGGATAACAGCACAGGGCGCTGAACAACTTTATCATCCTACTAACCGTAACGATGGTGTTTATTTCGACACTTTAATTACCACTGCCCCCGGAGACCAATGGTTTTACAGCTGCCAATACGATACCGCCGAAGTGACATCGCAATGTTTGATTCCCAATACTCCTCAATTGCTGGGGCAAGTGGTGGTATCGGCAGAAAACGAAATCAAGTTGACAATTGAAAACGACACTACGGCCTTTTTGTATCAGGTGTATGTGCTGAACGGCGAAAATTTTCTGTTTGAAAAACGGGTTCCACAGAAAGGGGTAAATACCTCGTTCAGTTTAAAACCCGACTGGTCGGCCACCGAAGGCACCACCCTTGTGTATGTGTTTGCCTACGACGAAAACCTTGAGCGATATGGTAGTACGTCGAATATTTTCTTCAAACCCAATGCTTATCGCCCTTGCTTCACCACGGTTGAAGGTGGCTTCGGAACCTTTGGCGCTGTGAGCAGTAATTTGTTCACCTTAGAATGATGTTCTTTTAGAACTGTTGTTTCTGGGTGAAACTCTCTCGCGAGTTGCGGCAAGCTTTCGCTTATGAACGAGATTCTCCCGCTGTTCGAAGCAGACCTTCGCTGGGGAGCGAAACTTCCCCGCTGTTCGAGGCAAGCCTTCGCTGAGTAGCGAAACCTTCCTGCGGTTCGAGGCAGACCTTCGCTCGAGTGCGACGGTCTGAAATCAAAATGATGGATGCAAGTAATGTGTGTTAATTTTTTGCTGCTTTATAACTTTTCTGCATTTCAATCATCGACTTGTGAAAATCGGGGAAGTGTTTCCATAAATCTTTGTCGCAGGTGGCAATGTCGTTGCACTCAATGCAGGCTTGGTGTCCTTTTTCGATGGCGCATTGCCGTACGGTGCATCCACCGGTAACAATTCCCAGCGGCTTGTCGGGTGTTTTGCAGCCCCAACAGAAAATTGTTTTTTCGTCGAAATCTACACCACGGCGTTCTTTAATTTTCCATATTTCATAGGCTTCCTTCTTTTTATCGATGTTGTTTTCTTTGGTTGCCTGAAGGAATTTACAATCGGCAGGGCAGGTGTATCCACAGTAATTCATTTTCAGTGGATCGGGAGTCTCTTTATCGTCGGGCAAGCGATCGAATGCATGAAGAGTATTGAACTTTGTGGCCATTAAAAGCGCACAACCTGCAAAACCGGCTACTGCTGTGTTTTTCAGAAATTTTCTGCGGTCAACTTGGTTATCCATAGATTAGGTGTTTAGATATTTGATCAGACAACTCATAATTCATAATCCCTGATCGATCGATTAAAAAAAATTATAAGTTGCTTCAAAAAAAGGAGGATGTCAATGCAGTAAATAAATAAAAAACCCGGTTCAATTGAACCGGGTTTTCTGTATATGGTAAGTTTAAAATCTTACAATTGTGGTCCTGAAGCAACCAATGCTTTTGCATCATCGTTGTCGCAGTATTGTTCGAAGTTCTTGATGTATTTAGCAGCAAGTGATTTTGCTTTGGTTTCCCATTCAGCAACGTCAGCATAAGTGTTACGTGGGTCAAGAATTTCAGTGTCAACATTGTTCAACGCTTTAGGAGCAACCAAGTTCAAAATTGGAACTTTTACGGTTTCAGCTTTTTCGATTGAACCATCAATAATTGCATCAATAATTGCACGGGTGTTTTTCAACGAAATACGTTTTCCAGTACCGTTCCAACCAGTGTTTACCAAGTAAACTTTAGCGTTGTGTTCTTTTGCTTTGCCAATCAATGTTTTTGCATACATGGTTGGGTGCAAAGTCAAGAATGCTTCACCAAATGCAGGAGAGAATGAAGGAACTGGTTCAGTGATACCACGTTCTGTTCCAGCTAATTTTGAAGTAAAGCCTGAAAGGAAGTGATATTGAGCTGATTTTTCGTCCAAAATAGATACTGGAGGCAATACACCAAATGCATCAGCCGACAAATAAATGATTTTTTTAGCGTGTCCTGCACGTGAAGGAGCAACGATTTTGTTGATGTGATAGATTGGGTAAGAAACGCGTGTGTTTTCAGTTTTTGAAGCTGCTGAAGAGTAATCGGGTGTGCCATCAGCACCTACCGTTACGTTTTCTAACAATGCATCGCGACGGATAGCTCTCCAAATATCTGGTTCTTTGTCTTTTTCCAAGTCGATAACTTTAGCATAGCAGCCACCTTCGTAGTTGAATACACCGTTGTTATCCCAACCGTGTTCGTCGTCACCAATTAAGTAACGTTTTGGGTCAGCCGACAAAGTTGTTTTACCTGTTCCTGATAGGCCGAAGAAAATTGCAACGTCACCATCTTTACCTACGTTGGCAGAGCAGTGCATCGAAGCCATACCTTTTAATGGCAAGTAGTAATTCATCAAGGCAAAAATACCTTTCTTCATTTCACCACCGTACCATGTGCCACCAATAACCTGCATTCTTGTAGTTAAATTGAACAACGTAAATACTTCAGAGTTCAAACCTTGTTCTTTCCAATTAGGGTTGGTTGTTTTTGAACCGTTCAAACATACGAAATCAGGTTCACCGTAGTTAGCCAATTCGAAGTGTGAAGGACGGATAAACATATTGGTCACAAAGTGAGCCTGCCATGCAACTTCCATAACGAAACGTACTTTCATACGGGTATCTTCGTTTGTTCCGCAGAAGGTATCAACGACATATAATTTTTTTGCAGTTGAAAGCTGTTTTGTTACAAGGTTTTTGCAATGATCGAATACTTCGGGAGTAGTTGGGCGGTTGATAGTGCCATCCCACCAAAGGTGTTCGTCGGTTACAGCGTCTTTTACGAAAAATTTGTCTTTAGGTGAACGACCGGTAAATTTACCTGTATCAACAGATACTGCACCAGATGTTGTTAAAATACCTTTTTCAAAACCTTCATTTGCTGGATCCATTTCAGCTTGAAAAAGTTCTTCGTAAGTTGGGTTGTGTAAGATTTCGAAGTCACCCGAAATTCCGTACTTGCTTAAATCTAAATTCGCCATAATATATTAATTTATAGATGATTGAAAAGTTATTCTTTTTATCAGCGAACAAAAATAGATTATTTTCCTGTCAGTTTTGGATTCTCATTTTCAAATAGGAGATTTATTAAAGTTTGGGTAAAATTGGGTTGTGGAGATGTAGATGTAAGTGTTTGTTTTGTAGTAAAATGGAGGGATTAAAAACAAAAAGGAGAATGTTAATTAATGGTTAATTGACATTCTCCTTTAAATATACTCGATCAACAGATTATGATCTTGGATGGAATTGATTTATAGTATCTTTAAGATATTCTCTGTCAAGATGCGTATAAATTTCAGTTGTCAATATTGATTCATGACCAAGCATTTCCTGAACAGCTCTTAAATCAGCACCACCATCAATTAAGTGGGTTGCAAAAGAATGTCGGAATGTATGAGGACTGATCTTCTTCTCAAATTTAACTTTGATGGCTAAATTTTTGATAATTGTGAAAATCATTACTCGGCTAAGTTTCTGTCCTCTTCTGTTTAAGAATAAAACATCTTCAGCACCTTTGGCAATCTTTAACGTTTTTCTGTAGCCTTCGAGATAGATATTGATTTCAGCAATTGCTCTAGGGCTAATTGGAATCATACGTTCTTTGTTTGACTTGCCCTCAATTTTTACATAAGTCTGTTCAAAATTGATATTGCTGATTTTCAAACTAACTAATTCAGAAACACGCAACCCACAACTATACAATGTTTCGAGGATTGCTTTATTGCGCTGACCTTCTGGTTTGTCTATTTCAACAGCTTGAATAAGTGTGTCAATTTCTTCGAGGCTTAAAATATCAGGTAATTTTCTGCCAATTTTTGGTGATTCTAAAAGTGATGTTGGATCACTAATAATTTTCTCCTCAATTAGTAGATACTTATTAAAAGATTTAATACCCGAAATTGTACGAGCCTGAGTTCTTGGACTTACTCCTTTTTCATTTAAGAATTCAACAAAGCTTCGGAGATGAGCCAATTTAACTTTTTGAGGAGTAATCCCCTTAAAATTAATTTTCAAGAAATCTTGAAGCTTGCTGATGTCATTGATATAGGCGTTAATTGAATTTTGAGAGAGTCCTTTTTCTAATCTTAGAAATTCTTCAAACCCTCTAATGCTGTCTTCCCACTTCATATTACTTAATTTAATTGATTATACTGTCAACAAAAATCATATGTTTTTAGTTTAAAAAACATGATTATTTTTGTTAAGTTTATTTTTTATTGTTTTAATAATATTTGCATAGTTATGAAATTAATTATTATCAACGGCCCTAACCTAAATTTATTAGGAGTGCGCGAAAAAGGCATTTATGGTGACACTAATTTTGAAACTTACTATAATGCTTTGAAAGTTAAGAATAAAAACGTTTCGTTGGACTATTTCCAATCAAATATTGAAGGCGAAATTATAAATAAGATTCATGAAGTTGGCTTTTCATTTGATGGGATTATCTTAAATGCGGGTGCATACACCCATACTTCTATAGCCATTAGAGATGCAATAAGTGGCATAAAAACCCCTGTGGTAGAGGTTCATATTTCGAATATTTTGACTCGTGAAGAGTTTAGACATCAGTCTGTTATCGGTCCAGTTTGTGTTGGCAGTATAATGGGGTTTGGACTCGATTCGTATCGGTTGGGAGTTGAAAGTTTTTTGAAATAAAATGTCATCTCATATCTATAACATCAATGCCTTTATGTTTTGCAACATCGAACACAAAATCGGAGTCTAAATACTTCTTTGTGGTGTTCATTGAGTTCACAATTATTGAATATTGATTGCTGTCAGTTCCAAATAATGTTGCACCTGCGATTTGGTAGGTCGATTTTTCGATGTCTAATATAACTTTTTTGTAATCTTTAACTTCGATAGGAGTTAACTCTATTTTGTAAACAGTTTTGTTGTTTACTGTTGATTCTCCAATAAATGTGTTTTTAAAACCCTGATTATAAATTGTGAATATTTTAGCCGGATTAATTGAACCTTCTTCTTCATCCTTAGGATCTGAAATGCTTACCTGAGCGGCGTCTTTCATGTAGGTCCATGTTGTTTTGCTATCGGAAGTTATTTCAATACCTGATATGCTTAATTTGTATTTTTCCCCCTGAAGTATAAGAGAACCTTTATTGCTTTCATGAATATTTGCTTTGGCATTATCCATTTTGAACGTGAATTCAGCAGTAATACTTGGATAACTTTTTGTTTTGGCCGAAACCTGATCTAAAATTGATTTAGCTTTCTGGTCAACCTGAGAAAATGACTGGATAGATAGTATTAAAAGTAAAATTGTTGCTATTCGTTTCATATGTAAATAATTTGTTTTTAAGTTGTTGTAAGTTTCCGATATCGGGATTACATGTTGGATTTTAGCTAACGCTGAACGATGTTTCATCGGTGTTTAGCTTACGCTTATCTCCGATTGTCATTATCCCCAGACATGTTCGTTTCATGATTAATAATTATCTTGATTGTAGTGTTCTCAAATATTGTTCCAAACTATATTCGTCTTGATAATTCACCCTTCTAGCTTTACTTCCTTCGCTTGGACCAACAATACCCGCAGCTTCCAATTGATCCATAATTCTACCTGCACGGTTGTACCCAATTGAGAATTTTCGTTGAATCATTGAAGTTGATCCTTGTTGGTTAATTACAACAATTCGGGCAGCATCGTCAAAAAATTCGTCTCGCTGATTAAGATCAACTGTACCCACACCATCAAATTCATCGCCAACATATTCGGGCAGCAAATAAGCCGTTGGATAGCTTTGTTGTTTTGAAATGAATTCACAAACGTTTTCAACTTCAGGAGTGTCTACCAATGCACATTGAACGCGAACAACCTCGTTTCCTGAAGCAAAAAGCATATCTCCCTTGCCAATTAATTGATTTGCCCCAGGTTGATCAAGAATTGTTCTTGAGTCGATCATCGATGCAACTTTGAAGGCAATTCGCGATGGAAAGTTTGCCTTAATAACACCGGTAATGATATTGATTGACGGACGTTGTGTTGCGATAACCATATGAATTCCTACCGCACGGGCAAGTTGAGCTATACGTGCAATTGGTAGTTCAATTTCTTTGCCTGCTGTCATAATCAAGTCAGCAAATTCATCAATAACAACTACAATGTAAGGTAGATAGCGGTGGCCTCGTTCGGGATTCAATCGGCGAAGAATAAATTTACTATTGTATTCCTTAATATTTCTGGTACCCGCTATTTTTAACAAATCGTAACGACTATCCATTTCAATTCCTACCGAATTTAAGGTTGCTTTTACTTTTTCAACATCGGTGATAATAGGTTCTTCAGCATCGGGGAGTTTGGCTAAAAAGTGTTTCTCAAGTGAAGCATAAAGGTTTAACTCCACCTTTTTGGGATCGATAAACACAAATTTTACTTGAGCCGGATGCTTTTTATATAACAATGAAGTAATGATTGCATTTAATCCTACCGACTTTCCTTGTCCTGTTGCTCCCGCAACAAGAATATGGGGCATTTTGGTTAAGTCGAATACAAATGTTTCGTTTGAAATGGTTCGTCCCATTGCAATTGGTAATTCGGCAGTTGTTTCTTGAAATTTTTTCGAAGCAATAATTGAACGCATTGAAACAACTTGTGGGCTTCGGTTTGGAACTTCAATACCAATTGTGCCACGGCCTGGAATTGGAGCTATGATACGAATCCCTAATGCCGATAAGCTTAATGCAATATCGTCTTCAAGGTTTTTGATTTTAGATATTCTAATTCCCTGAGCAGGAATAATTTCATATAGAGTTACTGTTGGCCCAATTGTGGCTTTGATTTTTACAATTTCAATTTTGAAATTCTTAAGGGTCTCAACAATCTTGTTTTTGTTTTCAATTAATTCCTCGTCGCTAACTTCACTTTTCAAGTGGTTATACTCCTCAAGAAGTTCAATAGTAGGAAATTTGTAATGTGACAAATCGAGTGTCGGGTCGTAATCTGCCTGAGGTTGTTGGTTTTCGAATTCTTCCAATAGCCCATTTTTTTTTTCGACAGTCATTTCCAAACCGTCATCTTCATCGGGAGTAATTAATGTAACAACAGAGGGCTCAACTTCATCTGCTTCATCAATATTGAATTTTTTTGCTGTGAACAGTTCTTCCTCTTCTTCTTCCTCGTCCTCCTCTTCTTCCTCTTCAACTTCGTCTTCTTTCTCTGTTTTTTTCCCGGTCTTTAAAGGTTCAGCTGTTTTTTTGGCGAGTTCCGATTTTTTTGAGTTCTCTTTTTCGGCTTTTTTCTTCATGAAAAAGCCTTCTGATTCGGGATCCGGTTCAACCCTTTCCCGCATTTTGAAGAGATTGATAAAGCCTTCAACCGCAAAAATTAAGTAAGTGCCCAACGATACTATGAGTATGATAAATGTACCAACGTTTCCAATCATTGAGTTAAGCCACATTGATAAATGGTACCCATATGCTCCGCCGGGATTTAAACTCCAGAAACCAAATTTTGTATGAAATGCATAGCCTAAAGATATTGACAACCAGAGTAGTAGGAGTAGTGATTTTATGGTTTTAGTTAGAATAAACTTGATGTTGCGGTTAAGAAGCCTTAGACTGTAAATTGAAATCAAGTAAATGAAAATGAAAGATGAAAAACCAAACCAACGGTTAATAAAAACATCAGAAAGCCAAGCTCCGGTTTTTCCTGTTATATTGTTAACATTAATGGTTGGGTCGGTAATGAGTTTAAACCAATTGAGTTGAATTTTGCTCTGATCGGCTTGAGAACTGAACAAGAAACTTACAAATGCAATAAACAGATACAATGAAAAAGCCAATAGTAAAAAGCCAATAAAAATTTTGAATTTTTCTTTTTGAACTTTTTTCTTTTCGGAACTTTTGGGTTTAGCCGAACTTTTGCTGTTTGTAGCAGATTGTGTTTTCTTTTTCTCAACCATTCAATTAAATTGGATTGTATTTTTTTCGTTGCAAATTTATCAAAATTGCTGAAACCTGTACTGAATTTCTTTTTCTGGTTAAACGCAATTTCATCTATTTTATTTGGGATTCTTAGTTTCGAATCAAATCTGTTTCATTTAATTAATATATAAATGAAAATAACATTTGATGAACCGAAAAAAGTCAGGTTTTTTCCATTCTCAAAATTGTAAGTTTATTCGACAAAATAAATGCGATGAAAAAACTAGCAGTTGTTGCATTGGGGGGTAATGCTCTATTGAGATCTAACGAAACCGGTTCGATAGAACAACAGGAAGCGAATACAAACGAAACCATCGAAAATCTGATTTATTTGGTTGAAGACGGTTATAATTTGGTTATTACCCATGGGAATGGGCCACAAGTGGGCAATATTGTAATGCGTAACGATGCGGGTGAACAGTTGTACGGAATAGTTCAGATGCCCATTGATATATGTGTGGCCGATTCTCAGGGTGGAATTGGCTACATGATTGAACGCATGTTGCGAAATGTGTTAAGCAAACATGGCATTCATCGAAATGTATTAACCGTGGTGTCGATGGTTGAAGTAAGTGCAAATGATCATTCGTTCGAAAACCCGTCGAAACGCATTGGAAAGAACTATTCAGCAGATGAAGCCGTTGAATTGTCAAAATTGAAAGGTTGGGTTTTTAAGCCTTCGGTGAAAGATTCAAACTCTTTTCGCAGGGTGGTGCCATCACCAAAGCCAGTTAATGTTTTAAATTCAGCATTGATAAAAGAACTCGTAAATGCTGGAAACATTGTAATAACAGTTGGCGGAGGTGGAATACCCGTTTATTACGATGACCAAAATAATTTGCGAACGGTTGATGGTGTGATTGATAAAGATTTAGCCTCATCGGTACTGGCAACCCAAATTGGTGCCGATGAGTTATACATCCTCACCGATGTTCCATTTATTTTCAAAGATTTTGGATTGTCAACACAGGAAAAATTGGAATTTCTTGATTATGCCGATGCTTTAAAATATCTCGAAGCTGGAGCTTTTGGAGAAGGTTCAATGGAGCCGAAGATTAGAGCAGCCCTGAATTTTGTGGAAAAAGGAGGGCGCAAAAGTGTTATTACCGAAGCAAAGAAGTTAGAAGATCGCTCGTTTGGATCAAAAATTACAATGAATTATGAATAAAATAAATGATATGAAACCCTTGAAAAATAAACATTTCTTAAAATTATTGGATTACCAGCCAGAAGAAATTCAATATCTGCTTGAACTGTCGCATAAGTTAAAACGAGATAAAAAGGAAGGAAAAGAAGAAAAGCTTCTTGTTGGTAAAAACATTGCGTTGATTTTTGAAAAATCATCGACCAGAACCCGCTGCGCTTTTGAGATTGGGGCTTACGATCAAGGGGCAAATGTAACCTATCTTGGTCCCAGTGGATCGCAAATAGGGTATAAGGAAAGTATGAAAGATACGGCCAGGGTTTTAGGTAGAATGTACGATGCCATTGAATATCGGGGATATGGTCAACATATTGTAGAAGAATTGGCGAAATATGCTGGTGTTCCTGTATTCAACGGTCTTACCGATGAATTTCATCCAACTCAGATTTTGGCCGATTTTATGACCATGCAGGAGCATTCGACAAAACCGCTGAGTGAGATAACGTTCTGTTTTATTGGCGATGCAAAAAACAATATGGGAAATTCGTACATGGTTGGAGCTGCAAAAATGGGAATGGACTTTAGGGCTTGTGCACCATTAAGTTGTCAGCCCGATGTTGAATTGGTTCGTAAATGTAAAGAAATTGCAACGGGAACAGGAGCTTCAATTACAATTACCGAAAATATTGACGAAGCCGTTTTAGGATGCGATTTTATTTGTACCGACGTGTGGGTGTCGATGGGAGAGCCTCAGAGTGTTTGGGATGAACGGATTAAAATGTTATATCCTTATCAGGTAAATTCTGAATTGATGTTGAAAACAAAGAACAGCAATGTGAAATTTTTACATTGTTTGCCTGCCTTTCACGATATTGAAACCAAAGTAGGGGAAGAGATATTCGAAAAATATGGTTTAAGTGGGCTTGAAGTAACCGACGAGGTTTTTGAAAGCAAGGCATCGGTTGTTTTTGACGAGGCCGAAAACCGGATGCATACCATAAAAGCAGTAATGGTGGCACTACTATCATAAAAGAAGAGGCTGTCCAAAAACGGATGGCCTCTTTCTTTCAACTTTAGTTGAAATAGTGAATGCTGTTTTTATTTCCGATATACAATGCCAATTCCGTTTACCTGTTTGTTAATTACAGGATTACCACGATAGCCAATTTTTCCTACGCCTTCGACTGTCGCATCGAGTTTTTCAATTGCATATACCGATGCGTTTCCAACACCAGAAACCCGACAATTCACTTCTTTTGCTTCAAGTTTGTCTGCGTCAATGTTGCCAGCTCCTTCAGAAATTGAGGTGAACTTATTAACCGTGCCTTCAAATTCCATATTCACACCGCCTTCGGTACGTGCGAAAATAGTTTCAGCATTAACTTGTAAATCGATGTGTGCTCCTCCTTTAAGGTAAATCGATAAATCAGTAGCTTTCAGGAATCCTTCAGATACAACAAAAGCCCCTCCTTCAATATCAATCTCTTCGATATTATTTACTGTAATATCTAGTTTGATTTCATCAACTTCCAAATTTTTCACTCTGGTTTTAATATAAAGGGTATTGTTCTCTGTCGAAATATTAATGTTGTCGTGTAAGTTAGCAGTTGTATTCACCTTTAATGAAGGTGTTGTCCCCTGAATTAATTTTACATTATATGCGCCTTCTAGCTTAATACGGCTAAAGCTATCCACTTTAACAGAACGCTCTACAAAGTCATTGTTCGGTTGTTTTATGCTTGTTGTGCACGAAGTAAACAATGAGGCTATAAATATCCCCAACGCGACAAATATTGAACCTACTCTCATGAACATCATAATTTGCTGTTTAAAATTCGGCATAAAAATATAGTTAGAAATTAAGGTACGTACTATATAATCGATTAGTGGCTTAATGATATCGGTAAATGGAGGTATTTGGGGTAAATCAAATTTAGTTTGATTTGTTTAAAATTGAAACAAGTTTGTTTACATATATTGTTGTATACAATAAAACCAGCACCAACAAAGAACCAGCGAAAATGTCCATTAATTGGGGGTGTCCAAGTTTTATCAATTTCAAAACAGCAAATAGTATGGCTGGAATATTAACAACAAGCATCAATTGGGCAAATAGCTGTTTTTGAGTTTTTTCGAGACGAATAACAATGAAGAGGATAATGGCTCCAGTAAAAAGAAAAACGTTTCCCAGTAAAATTTTATGATAGGTAAATTGCAATATGCCGAAAATAATTGGAATGATGCCAAATCCATAAAGAATGCGGCACAAGCTTTTAAATATCGCAACGGTTTGCATTTCGGAATTTCCTATTGGGAACAAGCTCTTTGGCGAAAGTTCCTGTGGTTGGAATTCCTCTTTTTCTAAATCCTCGATCGATGAAATTAGGCCTCTTTTTAATGCTTCTTTAATAGCTGCATTAACTGCATGTTTTTGATAATGATCTCTAAACCTTAAAATGGAAATAATTTCTTCGTTTGAAACTTCCTTTAAACGATATTCAAACGAATTTCCATTATTTTTATCATCTGGGTTTTCGCTCATTTTTATATTTTTAAAAATTGAATTAATAACTTAAATACAAAAGTAAGAATTGTTATGAAGAACTTTGTCTTTTATAATCACACAAAGATTTTATTTGGAAAAGGACAAATAAGTGCTATTGCTGCTGAAATTCCTGTTGACTCAAAAATCTTATTGATATACGGAGGGGGAAGTATTAAATCCAATGGGATTTACGATCAGGTAACCGATGCGATCAGTGATTTTGATTATTACGAGTTTTCGGGAATTGAGCCGAACCCCACTTATGAAAAGTGTATGGAAGCCTTCGATATGATTGATGAGCTGGAGATCGACTTTTTACTTGCAGTTGGTGGTGGCTCAGTGGTCGATGCGGCTAAGTTTATTGCTGCAGCAACGCTTTTCGATGGCGAAGATCCATGGGATATTTTAGCCCACCACGATGAAGTTACCGAAGCTTTACCCATTGGTGTTGTTTTAACGTTGCCTGCAACAGGTACCGAAATGAACGGTAATTCTGTTATTTCGCGTGTTGAATACAAGGAGAAGCTTTCATTTTCATCTTTGGCAGTTCTACCACAATTTTCTGTTCTCGATCCCCAAGTGATTGAAACACTGCCTGCACGTCAGATTGGGAATGGGGTAGTTGATGCTTTTGTGCATGTAATTGAACAATACCTTACTTATCCTGAGAATGCTAAAGTTCAGGATCGTATGGCTGAAGCGGTGATGTTGACGTTGATTGAGGAAGGTCCTAAAGTACTGGCTAATCCGGCCGATTACAATGCTTGTGCCAATTTTATGTGGTGCACCACTATGGCGTTGAATGGAATAATTGCAGCTGGTGTTCCGCAAGACTGGACAAGTCATGAAATTGGTCATGAAATTACGGCATTGCATGGAGTTGATCATGCAAGAACACTGGCCATTGTATTACCGGGAGTAATGAAGGTAATGCAGGAATCGAAACGCGAGAAGTTGATTCAATATGCTGAGCGAGTATGGGGAATTACCGGAAAATCGGATGAGGAAACAATTGATGCAGCTATTCAGAAAACCATTTCTTTTTTCGAATCAATGGGTTTGAAAACCAGACTGAAAGACTATCAGATACCATCAACAACCATTGACGAAATTGTAGACCGAATGGAGGCTCGTGGAAGTGTCGATTTGGGAGAAAATTTGCAAGTTGGCATCGTTGAAATCAAAAAAATATTGGAAGTCAGATATTAATAGTTGTATTCATACAATTGAAAAATCCTGCTTCCTCTGAAGTGGGATTTTTTGTTAAGAAATAATTCCGAAAAGCATTTGACAATCCGTTTCAGTTTAACGCCCAATAAAATTTATATTTTTGTTGTATATCCAAAGAACGCAATTCATTTGTTATGAGTGTAAACGATAAATTTGAAAAAGCACTTGCCGATTTGCTTGAATGTTGCAAACAGAGCAGTGTAAAAATCGACAAGGTGAAGGTTGAAGAAGCCTGCCGGGTTGCATTTGAAATACTTGGCGAATTGCGTTGGGAATCGGGTAAGGCAATTATTTTTCACTCAATTGCAGTTGCAAAAATTGTTGTTGTTGATATTGGTTTATCTACCGATTCGGTGGTTGCAGCCTTGCTTCACAATGTTTTTGAAAGCACCAACGATAAAGATGATTTAATACTTGCCATTCCGAAAAAATTTGGAGAGCAGGTATCAAATTTATTGGATGGATTGTTCAAAATAAACTCGATAGACACAGTTACAATTTCTGTTCATTCTGAAAACTTCAGACGGTTGCTGCTGACTCTCTCGGGCGATTTGCGTGTGGTGCTCATCAAAATTGCCGACCGCCTCGAAGATATGCGCAAACTCGATGGCTTACCTGCTGATCTTCAGAATAAATATGCAACGGAGTCGTCGTACTTATACGCACCGTTGGCGCACCGCTTAGGGATTTACAATGTGAAAACCGAGCTCGAAGATCTTTCGCTGAAGTACCTTCGCCCCGACGATTATCAAAAGATTGTAAAGAAGCTTGAAGATACAGTTGAAGAACGGAAAAACTTTGTTTCAGAATTTGTTAGGCCTATCGAGGAAAAATTAAAATCTAAAGATTTCAAGTTCGATATGAAGGCACGTACCAAGTCAATTCATTCGATTTGGAATAAAATGAAAGTCACAAAAGTAAGTTTCGAAGAAGTGTACGACCTGTTTGCAATTCGGGTGATTCTCGATTCTGAACTTGAAAACGAAAAGTCAGATTGTTGGCAGGTGTATTCAATTGTTACCGAGGAGTACCAGCCTAATACAGAACGCATGCGCGACTGGATTTCGATTCCAAAATCGAACGGATATGAATCGTTGCACACCACGGTTATGGGGCCAAAAGGACGTTGGGTCGAAGTACAAATCCGAACCCGGCGTATGGATGAAATTGCTGAAAAAGGTATGGCTGCCCATTGGAAATACAAAGGTGGAAAAGGTAGCGCCGATTTGGATAAATGGTTGGCCGGGATTCGCGAGTTGCTCGAAAATTCTGACTCCGAAAACAACGAATTGATCGAAGAATTCAAAACCAATGTGTATGATGATGAGCTTTTTGTGTTTACGCCCAAAGGCGATTTACGAAAGCTCCCTGCAGGTTCAACCATTCTCGATTTTGCCTACGATATCCATTCAGGATTGGGCGATAAATGTGTTGGTGGAAAGGTAAATAACCGAAAAGTAACGCTTAAACATAAGCTGAAAAATGGCGATCAGGTTTCGATCGAAACATCGAATAACCAGAAACCAAAGCTCGATTGGCTCGATTTTGTGGTTACTTCGAAAGCAAAAACCCGCATCAAATCGAGTTTGAACGACGAGAAGAAGAAAGAGGCCGAAAACGGGAAAGAGATCATCAAACGAAAATTTAAAAACTGGAAAATTGATTACAGCGATGAAAACATTCGTAAAATCCTTGCCCATTTAAAATATAAGTCTGCGCTCGATTTGCATTACGCCGTCGCAATTGGCGAAGTTGAGGCGTTACATCTCAAGAATATCCTGAAAGGTAACGAAGAGCAGGATCAAAAAGCAAAGGATGTTTTAGGCGAATTGATGCCTAAAAAGGTGATTGAAAAACTTTCGTTCGACAGCAGCAATGAATTTTTGGTCATCGATAAAAACCTTACCAGTATCAATTATAAACTGGCACAATGTTGTAATCCTATTTTCGGAGACGATATTTTCGGGTTTATTACCATTCGCGAAGGAATTAAAATTCACAGAACGACATGTCCAAATGCGAAACAAATGCTTGAAAGGTATCCCTATCGCTTTATTAAAGCCATGTGGAGGCATACCAAACAAATGAATTCGTTTCAAGCAACAATTCATCTTTCAGGGTCAGACCGTGTTGGGATAATGAACGATGTTACCTATATTATTGCAAAGGATGTTGGGGTACAAATGCGCTCAATCAATATCGATTCAAAGAACGGAAGCTTCGAAGGTACTCTGCGGGTTTTTGTGAACAACATAGAGCACCTCGATTTTTTGATCCATAAATTGAAAAACATTAAGGGCATTGAACACGTAACAAGGGGCGATTTCTGATGCGCATTTTAATTGCCCCCAATGCCATGAAAGGAACCATCAGTGCCTTCGATTTTGCCAATGCCGTTGAAGAAGGATTATTGAAAAGTTACAACTTCGATATTGAAAAGATTCCTGTTGCCGATGGGGGCGATGGAACGGCCGAAGTACTAGCTTCTGTTTTCAATGCGAAATTTGTTTCGTGTAAATGTACTGACCCGTTGGGTAGAACAATCGATTCAGGATTTTTTCTCACTGAAACAGGTATTGCAATTATTGAAATGGCAACAGCTTCGGGAATGAAATTGCTCAAAAGCAGTGAATACAACCCAATGGCGACTTCAAGTTTTGGAACAGGTTTACTTATTCGCGAAGCAATAGGAGCGGGCGCAAAAACCATTTTATTAGGTGTTGGCGGAAGTGCTACTATCGATGCCGGAATGGGTGCTTTAATGGCACTTGGATTTAGTTTCTTCAACAAGAGCGACGAGATTTGTAATGGAAACGGAGCTTCGGCCGGCGATGTTGTTTATATCGAAACAAACGAAGTAAACCCCAAATTGAAGGAAATCAATATTTGTATTTTAAGCGATGTTGAGAATCCATTACTTGGTGAGTTTGGTGCTGCTCGAGTTTTTGCACCTCAAAAAGGAGCGTCGCCCGAAGAAGTAAAAATTCTGGAGAAAAATATGGCTTTGTTTGCAGGTGCATTATTTCAAACCACTGGGAAAGATATATCTAGGATAGCAAAGGGAGGAGCGGCAGGTGGGATTTCTGCATCTTTCCATGCGTTGTTAAATGCTGAACTTTTAGATGGAGCACAATATATTCTAGAAAAAACAAAATTTTATCAGAAAGCAGCCGTTTGTGATTTGATCATTACTGGGGAAGGCAAAGTTGATGCAACGTCCCTTTCAGGAAAAGCAACAGGTGCAATTCTGAATCATGGAATGATAATTGATAAACCTGTAGTTGTAATTTGCGGACAATCAGCGATACTTGAAAATAAAGGGTTTAAAAAAATTATCCCGATAGCTGAAGATGATGATTTACTGATTACTGCAATGACAGATACACGAAATTTAATTGTAAAGAGGGCTGAAGAACTGGGATGCCTATTAAAAAAGGAAATAAAATGAGCGAGTTAGAAAAAGCAGAAAGCCTTTTAAATGAGGAAAATGCAGAAGATAGTCTTTTGCTTTTGAATAAAACGATAGAAGAGGGGGGGGAACAGATAGAATCGCTGATTTTGAGGGCAAAAATTTATTATAAATTGCAACAATGGGGCGATTGTCTTAACGATTTGAATAAAGTTTTGGAAACTGAACCACAACATTCTGTTGCATTGAATTATAAACAAATGGTAAAAAATATTATTGGGTTTTGGAATAAAGACAGTTATAATCCATAATTGATAATTTGGAGCTAGTTTATTTCCTAAAAGTATAAAGTGCTATTAATGAGAAGGTAAAATCCGAAGTTTTTTTTTCATTGAACCCCAATTTAACTATCTTTGGAGCCTTTAAATATTAACCCATATATTATCGATAATCGAAAATTTTTAAAAAAATAGATATGAAGAAGTTACTTTTTATATTCCTAATGATTTCATTTACAGTTTCATCGTTTGGACAAGATTTAAGCGAAGGTTTAAAAGCGAAGAACGATGGCAATGAAGCGTATAAAAAACAGGACTATGTTGGTGCAATTGCAAATTATGAAAAATACCTGAACTCTGGTGAAAAAGGTGTTGCTGAAGATTTGAATACCAAAAACTTATATGTTGGTAGTTTTAAATATGCTGCAACCGATTTTATGATCAAAAAAGATTATCAGAATGCTTTAAACCATTATAAAAAATTTATTGAACTGTGTAAAGACAAAACCCAAAAGGACGGCAAGACCTTTCATAATATGGGTATTTGTGCAAGCAAAGTGAAGGCAAACGATGAAGCATTAAGCTATTTTCAACAGTCAACCGAGTTAGGTTATAAAGAAGATACCAATGCGTTATACATTGCCAGGGTATTTGAAAGTTTAGGTGATTTCGCAAAAATGGAAAAGGTTTTGTTTGACGCTTGGGAAAAATTTCCTGAAAGTAAGCTACGACCTAAAATGGCTGCTATGCTTGTAGTTCCATTAATGACCGAAGCCTCAATTCCATTTAATGCTGCAAACGAATTGGCTAAAGAGGCTTCAGTCGATTCTACCAAAAGCGACATAGCTCCTGCATTAGAAAAGTATAAACAAGCAGTTCCTTTGTTTGAAAAAGTGTTGAAATACGATGTTGCAAATGTAAATGCGAAGAAGTACCTCAACGAATGCAACAAAAATATTGCTATGCTTTCGGAAAAAAAGGTAAGTTTAGAAAAGAAATAATTTCAGTAAGAATATTAATAAAGTAGATCCCGAAAGTTTCTTTCGGGATTTTTTATTCCCATTATTTTTTTAAAATTTACTTAATAAAATTCTGAGCTGTTTTAACGAGAAATTTGAAATATGATTTTAAAAAATTGAGGTGTTTCATCTGCTCAATTTTATTTTTTGTATTCCTTTGTTTTCAAGGGAATGCAAACGATGCTTCCTTTTGTTTCACCCATTTGACCAGCAACGAAGGGCTTTCATCGAACAGGGTAAATTGTATTTTCGAAGACTCCGATGGCTTCATTTGGATTGGGACCGAAGATGGGCTCAACCTCTACGATGGATATTCGATAAGGACTTTCAAGAATAGTAAATCCGATGAATTCAGTTTGTCGAACAACTCAGTTTATTGCATGGTTTCCGATCCCGATAATGGTAATTTGTGGATTGGAACCCGCAACGGGATCAATTATTTCGACAAGTCAACCTACCGTTTTCATCGTTTATTCGAAACCCCCGATTCGAACAATGTAGGCAATCATATTGTGAACGATCTGAAGTTTGATAACCAAAACCGGCTTTGGATGGGAACCTCTTTCGGGTTGTTTTGCTTCGATAAAAGCAGCAACAAGTTGGATCGTTTTTCACACTCTTCAGAATCTTCTTCAATCTCTTCCGATGCAATAAAGCATGTTTTTGTAAATACCGATGGGCGAATATTTATAGGAACCCAAGCTGGACTTGACCTTTTTGAGCCCGAAAACCAATCGTTTCAGCATTTGTTTACTAAAGAAAAGCTCACCGATGTGATGCAAGTTTTTCGGGATTCACAGGGAGAATATTGGATTTGTACAAATAATAACGGCGTTTACAAAGCTACCTTTGGTGCTGTTCCACAGCTTTTTAGTGATAAGAATATCGAATCACACTTGAAGACAAATGATCGTGTTCATGCGGTTCTGGAAGATAATAACCATAACCTTTTATTTATGGTGCGCGATAAAGGGTTGTATTGCTATAACCGGTTTACCAAGCAATTACTATTTATTGAACCCGATATTTTTGATTCTAATAGTTTGAATTCGAAAGCGTTGATATCATCTTATCAGAGTAAAAATGGGATTATTTGGTTTGGCACCTACAATCGTGGCGTAAACTTTATCGATAACAACAGGAAACGATTCAATCATTTTAAGATAAATTATAAAGATGATGGCCTGTTTAATAACAACATCCGATCACTTTTTCAAGACTCACAAAACAAAATTTGGGTTGGTACTAAAGAGGGTGGTGGGTTAAGTCAGTTCTTTCCTGAGTCGGGAACTTTTAAAAATTACAAATCAGATAAATCGAAACATGGTGGGTTAAGCAGTGATTATATTTTTTCAATTAATGAGTTAGATGCCAATACGTTGATGTTGGGGACATTTGGAGAAGGTATTGATTTGTTTGATAAGCAAACAGGCAAAATTTCAAATTTGAAAATTGTAATTGACGGTCTTGCAAATGTTTCTGATAATAAAGTGTACACCATTTTTAATGATTTGGATGGAATATTTTGGGTGGCAGGTATGGAACGGCTGTTCAAGTTTAAACCGTCCGATCGGTCGTTTGAATTGGTTTCAGGCATTGAATCTGTGCGATGTATTGCACAGCGAAATCGTAACGAATTATGGATCGGCACCAAGTTCGATGGAATTAGGTATTACAATTTGGCTACCAATACCGAAAAATGGTTTAAATACAATAAAGAGCAATCGAATGTGATTTCTACAAACAACATTATCGCAATGCGTTTTGCCAGTGATAGTGTGCTTTGGATTGGAACTCGTAACGGTTTAAATAAATTGAATGTCAATACACTTCAGTTTAAACATTGGACGGTTGATGATGGATTGGCCGGAAATTGGATTAGTTCTCTCGAAATAGATGGTGACGGCAATGTTTGGGTCAGTACATCAAGTGGATTGTCTAAGTTCGATCCCCAAACCAATATTTTTAGGAACTATTATGTCGACGATGGCTTGCAAGGGAATGAATTTGAGATGTTTGTTTCGTTAAAAGCTAAAAGTGGAGAACTCTATTTTGGTGGAAGTAACGGGTTCAATGTTTTTCGGCCTCGCGAAATAATCGATAATCTCAAAATACCTAAAATTCAATTTACCGATTTTAAAATTTCAAATGCCTCGGTGGCTATTGCTGATAAAAAATCACCGTTGAAAAAGCACATCAGCAAAACTTCTGAAATTGTACTGACCCATAAACAATCCGATTTTAGCTTTGAGTTTGTGGCCTTAACGTTCACTTCGCCCGAAAGCAACAATTACAAATACATGCTCGAAGGATACGATGATGATTGGATTTTAAGTGGGAAAAACCGCATTGCAAACTATACCAACATAAGTCAGGGGAATTACATCTTCAAGGTTACTGCTTCGAATAACGATAACGTTTGGAACAACGAAGGGATATCGGTAAAGGTTAAAGTTTTGCCACCACCTTGGAAAACAGTTTGGGCATATTCCATCTATCTTATTATTATTGGATTACTTGTAATGGGATTGTATTTTGTGTTGGTTAACCGGATTGAACAACAAACGTTGTTGAAAATCGAACGTCATGAACGTGTTGAGATGGAACAGTTGAACCAGCTTAAATTGAAATTCTTTACCAATATATCGCACGAATTTCGAACTCCTTTAACACTTATTTCATCGCCACTTTCGAAGTTGATTACATCACCCAATATCCCTGATAACGAACGTTTTTATTTGTATCAAACTATGAATAAGAATGTTAAGCGGTTGTTGCGATTGGTTAAACAATTGATGGATTTCAGAAAGCTCGAAAACCAACAAATGAAAATAAAAGTTTCGAAAGGGAATCTTCATGGTTTTATTGAAGAAATTATTTCGGGCTTTGCTGGTTATTCTGAAATAAATGACATTAAGATCCAATTTTCAAGTGAAGGAATGTTTGATGCTGAACAGTGGTTCGATGAGCATGTTTTAGATAGTATTTTGTTCAACTTGCTATCAAATGCTTTCAAGTTTTCACAACGGGGATCAACAATTGAGATCGATCTGAAAGTTTCTG
>Ga0209373_10001170_pt1 | contig 32950 bp, 26 predicted proteins | sample Higcelweek5metaG_FD_187173 | JGI IMG/M metagenome (GOLD analysis project Ga0209373, IMG submission 187173) | Freshwater pond sediment microbial communities from the University of Edinburgh, under environmental carbon perturbations - High... | ecosystem: Environmental > Aquatic > Freshwater >... | reverse complement strand
CTTACTCGTAGCGATATAGAATATCAATTGAATAGGTTGAAAGAATCAGGAAAAATCGAGCGAATTGGTTCAGACAAAGGGGGCTCCCGGAAAGTTTTTTGAACTAAAACAAGTAGGTTTTTTACCCATTGTTGTTTTTGTAATGTAATACCGATAGAAACTGTCGTAGATTTTTGAGGCTTGGTTGTCAAATTAAAAGCCGTCGTTAACGAATGAGCAACCCAATGTTTATAGATATATGTGCAAAAAAAATGACCACCGGGGAGTGATCATTTTCAAGGTGATATTGTAAAAAAAACAGGGAGAGGAGAATTTTCAAAATCATTGCCAAGTTACTAAACTTCATTTATCATTGACAATTGTACTGATCGTGAAAATGTTAATTTCAACCAATGCGCATTTTGCATTGACCAACGATGATTTTTGATAGATAAGGAGGCTTATAATTTTGAGGAATGAATATTCATTCTTTTTGAATATTTATTCAGGTTTGTGCTCAATTCATCCCCCAAGGATAACCTTTTCTGGTAATACACCAGTTTCCGCTAATATTTTTAGATAAATTGATTTCAAAAATGATTTTTTCCTCATTTCCGGCGTATGGTTCAATCAACTTGACCTGATAATTTGTTTTTTCAACATTTTTTATTTCAAATTCGAGATCGTACAGACAATTGCAATCACATGCTGATGAGGTTTCTGATTCTTCAATAACAATCGTATCACCTTTTAGTGAAACGTCGCATTCAATTTTTTCAGGGCAGCAGTTAAACACTGCATTAATGTGTTTCATTGTCAATGCTTTTCCTGTTGAATTGTAAGAATAATCAATACAACTGAGGGTATCCGAAGTTTCAGCTTCAATGATTGCCGACTTGTCTGAACTTTTACATTCCGATTTTTCAACTTCTCCAACCGATAAAGGAAGTTGTTCGTTCTTATCGCATGAGATTAAGGAAAGGATTGCCAAAACGAAAATTGATGTAATCAGATTTTTCTTCATAGTTTTATGTTTTTTACCAGATGGGAAAAGCCTTTTCGAAGTTGCGTGATCAAGCTGAAATAACGCGACTTTCCCATTTTTCCAACATTCCATTTTTCCGTCGCGTTTAGGAACACAGCACATACATCTCCTTCTGCGGGTTGATTAAAAGTACAGGAGTGTTTGCCGATTTCTTGATCATCCGCTTTTCAAAAGGGCCAATAATCTGGTCGGCCAATGAAACGTTCAAACTGCCGGTGAAAATTAGTAAATCATAATCAGCTGACTTGGCAACGGCTTCGTCATGGATGCCCCAGCTATTTTTCAACCCGTTGTTTATCCAATAATTGAAGCTGAACTGGTCGTAAAACTTCTTCACGAAAGCAATAATTGTATCAACTTTTTGTTTCAGGTCAGGATCTTTATCTGTTGCTGCCAGAAGTACAATTTCCGATTGGTTAAACCTTCCCAAATAGCTGCCCCAAAGAGTCGCGTCTTTCGTATTGTTCCTGAAATCAACGGGGATAATGATTCTTTTAAATTTATTCTCACTTTGAATACTTCCTCTTGAAAAATAAAATGGGAAACCCGATTTGTAAAATGCTTTTAGCAATTGGTTGGTTAGATTTCCCCCAAAACAAAGCATCACTGTATTGTATTTTTCTCCCAATTCCCTGATCAGTTGGCCTAAATTGCCTTTCAATAATAGGATGGTAACGCTGAGTTGAGGGATGTCTTTTTGAATGACGTTGGCGAAGGATGAAATTCGACCTTGTAAAATTTGTTTCTCTTTCTCTGTTTCGTAGTGGGCAAAAAGGCAAACCTCTTTTTCTAGTTTTAACGCGAAAAAAACGGCATCAATAATGGTCTGCTGAAGGTTTTCATCACTGTTGCACCAGACAAGTATTCGTTGATCTTCAATTTTTGCCATTGTCTTTTCGGAATTATTCTGTCAAATTTGTTATAAACCATGCAACCTGTGAAATGTCAGAAAGTGCATGGGGCAAAAGTTTTATATTTCGGAAAAAATCTAACTATGATTAATCAACAGTTGTTCAGTCCTCAAAGCATCATTGTTGTTGGAGCGTCGAACGACATAACCAAACCGGGCGGGAAATTACTAAAAAACCTGATCGACACCAAGTATGCAGGGAAGTTGATGGTTGTTAATCCAACGAGCGATCAGGTACAGGGAATCCCTTCATGGCATTCGGTTGAAGAGGTTCCTGATGCTGATATGGCTGTTCTTGCTATCAGGGCCACTTTGTGTATCGACGCGGTAAGGACATTGGCAACAAAGAAAGGGGTGAAAGCGTTTGTAGTGATCTCTGCGGGGTTCAGTGAAGAGGGTGAAGAAGGCCGGTTGCTTGAAGAGAAGCTTGTTTCAATTGTAGAAGAGAATAATGCCTGCATGATTGGCCCTAATTGCATCGGAATATTGACCCCCGATCATGCCAGCGTATTTACCAAACCAATTCCCCATTTGCATCCTTGTGGTGTCGATTTTATCTCAGGCTCGGGGGCAACGGCTGTCTTTATCATGGAGTCGGCAATTCCAAAGGGTTTGCATTTTCATTCCGTTATTTCAGTGGGCAATTCGGCTCAAATTGGGATTGAAGAGGTACTCGAATATTTCGATGAGACGTACAATCCCGTTGAGTCACCCAATGTCAAACTATTGTATCTCGAAAATATCAGCAACCCTGACAAGCTTTTGCATCATGCATCATCGCTTATCCGCAAAGGTTGCAAAATTGCTGCTATCAAAGCGGGGTCATCAATGGCAGGCAGCAGGGCGGCAGCTTCGCACACTGGCGCTATGGCCAGCCCCGATCTCGCGGTAGAGGCTCTTTTCAGAAAAGCCGGAATTGTTCGCTGTCATGGCCGGGAAGAACTGACAACAGTAGCCTGTGTTATGATGAGCAAACAGATGAAGGGGAAAAATATGGCGATCATTACCCATGCTGGTGGACCTGCCGTTATGCTGACCGATGCCCTTGAAGCCGGCGGGTTAAATATCCCGTTAATTGAAAATTCTCCCGCTAAAGAAAGGTTGAAATCGCTGCTTTTTCAGGGATCTTCTGTCGAAAACCCCATCGATTTTTTGGCTACGGGAACAGAAAAACAGTTGGATGCCATTATCGACGCCTGTGATAAAGATTTTGAGAACATCGATGCCATGGCCGTAATTTATGGCAGTCCCGGGTTATTTCCCGTTCACGATGTATATAAAATGCTGAACCGGAAAATGAGGGAGTGCCGAAAACCCATTTATCCAATTCTTCCGTCGGTTATTAATGTGAAGGAAGATTTGGCTTATTTCCTTTCACATGGAAACGTGAATTTTCCCGATGAGGTCTCTTTGGGAAAAGCGCTCACCCTTGTTTATCAAACACCTGCCCCAACCGACGAGAATATTTTTCTCGATGGGGTTGATATTCCGGCAGTAAGAAAGATTATTGATAAAGCAGATGATGGCTTCCAGCCCCCTGAGGTAATTCGTCAACTTTTCAACGCTATCGGAATTAAATATGCCCTTGAAATGGTTGTTAACTCACCGGATGAAGCGATTGAAGCGGCTTTAAAACTGAAATTTCCGCTGGTAATGAAAGTTGTTGGTCCAATTCACAAGACCGATGTGGGAGGTGTAAGCCTGAATATTAAATCGAACGAATCGGTTACCAAGGAGTTTCACCGGTTGATTAAAATACCGGGGGCAACAGCTGTTCTGATGGCTGAAATGTTGTCGGGAACTGAATTATTTATTGGCGCTAACTATGAACCCAAGTTCGGGCATATCATGCTTTGTGGATTGGGCGGAATCTTTGTCGAAGCATTTAAAGATATAACTTCCGGGTTGGCGCCACTAACACCTACTGAGGCTCTTTCGATGATCAGAAACCTGAAAGCGTACAAAATATTTCAGGGATTTAGGGGAAACCCACCGGTAAACGAAAAGAAATTTGCTGAAGTTATCGTCCGTCTTTCAAGTATGTTGCGTTTTGCTACCGAAATTAAAGAGATGGACATCAATCCTTTGTTTGGGAAAGAAGATTCAATTGTGGCGGTCGATGCGCGGATTCGCATTGAGCATCCATCCTAATTTATTTTATATTTTTAAAAAATGAATTAATTTAAGGCAAGAAAAAATATATGATAATGAAAAAATCAACTTTTTATCTGTTAATCTCGTTTACGCTTATGATGATGTCGTGTAACTCAGAACCCGAAAGTGAAAAAGGGTTCACTCCTGAAAATCCCGTGTTGGCTTCAAACCGGCTTACGCCAGAAGTGCTGTGGCAGTTTGGACGTATTGGTGGCGAAACTGTCTCACCTGATCAACGCAGCGTTTTATACGGAGTAACCTATTACAATGTCAAAGAAGATAAGGGATTTAAAGATCTGTATATTTTCAATATGAAAAGCGGAAAAACTGCCCGGATTACCTATTCGGCTGAAAATGAAGGCAGCGCTTGCTGGAGACCCGACGGAAAAAAGATTGGTTACCTGAGCCGCAAATCGGGTTCTTCGCAATTGTGGGAAATGAACCCCGACGGGCAGAACAAAAAGCAAATCACGTTTATTGAAAATGGTATTGACGACTTTAAATATTCGCCCGACGGTTCGACGGTTATTTTTATGAAAACGGTAAAACTCGATCAGAATATCAGCGATAAATACCCCGATCTTCCAAAGGCAAATGCCCGCCTCGAAACCGACCTAATGTATCGCCACTGGGACAGCTGGCACGACTATACCTATAATCACCTGTTCATTGCCGATTATAACGAAAAGGGAATACACGAAGGGAACGACATTCTGAAAGGTGAACGGTACGACAGCCCGATGAAACCTTTTGGTGGAATGGAACAGGTCGCTATCAGTCCCGACGGGAAAATTGTTGCCTATACCTGTAAAAAGAAAGTGGGCAAGGAATATTCAATCTCAACCAATTCTGAAATATGGCTTTACTATACCGAAACCGGTGTAACCAAAAACTTTACCGAAGGGATCATGGGGTACGATCAAAACCCTGTATTTTCTCCCGACGGTTCAAAGCTTGCATGGGAAAGCATGGCCCGTGACGGATATGAATCAGATCAGGCGAGGCTGTTTGTTGCTGATGTTAACACTGGAGTACGAACGAATTTATTCGATCAATTTGAAGAGAGCGCTGCTTCAATAACATGGTCTGCCGATGGAAAAATGATCTATTTCATCAGTGATATTCAGGCAACCGACGAAATTTTCAAGATTGACATCTCTTCACACGAAATAAAAAGGATAACAGAGGGAATCCATAATTACAAATCGATTCAATGGATGGGTAATCAATTGGTTGCCCGGAAACAGTCGATGTCGCAACCTGACGAATTGTATCTTGTTTCAATTGAAACTGGTAAAGATGAGCCAATCACTTCGGTTACCAAACCCATTATGGATCAGTTGAAAATGGGAAAAGTTGAAAGCCGTTGGGTAAAGACTACCGATGGTAAAGAGATGTTGGTGTGGCTGATATTTCCACCAGATTTCGATCCGTCGAAAAAATATCCGACGTTGCTTTATTGTGAAGGTGGGCCACAGAGTACGGTTAGCCAGTTTTGGTCGTTCCGCTGGAACTTCCAGTTAATGGCTGCAAACGGGTACATCATTGTAGCTCCTAACCGTAGGGGACTTCCCGGGTTTGGTATGGAATGGCTTGAACAGATCAGCACCGATTATGGCGGGCAAAATATAAAAGATTACCTGTCGGCTATCGATAATGCGGCCCAGGAACCCTGGGTTGATAAAGACAAATTAGGTGCTGTTGGCGCAAGTTATGGAGGCTATTCCGTTTATTATCTGGCGGGTAATCACGATAAACGATTTAAATGCTTTATCTCACACGCCGGGATTTTTAATTTCGAAGAGTTATATTCTACCACGGAAGAGATGTGGTTTGCAAACTGGGATTATGGTGGCGCATATTGGGACAAAGAAAATAAAGCAGCACAGCGTTCGTATACCTTTTCTCCGCATAAATTTGTTGATAAATGGGATACGCCCATTTTGGTTATTGCTGGCGAAAACGATTACAGGATACCTTATACGCAAGGTATGGCTGCCTATAATTCAGCAGTTTTAAAAGGAATTCCTGCCGAATTCCTGCTTTTTCACGATGAAAACCATTGGATTTTAAAACCCCAAAACGGATTGCTATGGCAACGTACCTTTTATAGTTGGCTTGACAAATGGTTAAAGTAGATTTTGAGGCAAAATCTAATCTGAAATGTGATTGGTATCACAAAAATTAGATTGAAGAACTATTGACTTTTGTTTGAATTAGGCTTAAATTTGATATGGATAAATGCAAAAGATAATAGAAAGACTTTTATTGGTGGTGATTTATTTTAGGGGATTTTTTAAGGGCCTCGCCGATCAGGCGGGGCTTTCTTTTGGATTAAAGCACTCTGGTCACACCTCCTGAAACGATGAATTTCATCACCTCAGCTGGTGGAATATCAATACGTTTGATCGATGTTTCAGGAAGAATATAAAGCTCACCTGAAAAATTGTATGAATGGGGAAAATAAACCGAGACCATCTTTTCAATTCCAAATTCAGCCATCGATTTCTGGGTCATGAACCCCAATTTCCACACATCGTTTTCCTTGTTGATTAATGCTAAAACAGGGACATTAAATTTCTTCTCTTTGCCAACAAATGCGGAAAAAAGATCGTTAAGCGATGCATAGATGGTTTTCAGCAGAGGGGTTTTGTCCATCAGCTTTGAATATAAAGCCTTGAAAGGTCGGGCTATGATGGTATGTGCAATAAATCCCAAAAGGGTAAGAATGATAAAAATTAGAATGATCCCCAGACCGGGAATTTTAAAACCAATAATTTTGGTTAGTTGCTCAATAAAGAGGCCATCTACAAAATTGAATATTGTATAGATAATGTAAGCCGTAATGGCTAATGGTGAAATGATTAATACTCCTTGCAGGAAGTGGGAAAAAATTCGTTTCATGGTTGTAAAATTTTAGAGAAAGATAGGAAAGATACGCGAGATATAAACACCCGTTGTTGGGCGCTGAGAAAATGGGCACTGTGAAATTGAGAATAGTGACAGACCTTCTCATCGCTCACTCTCTCAGTGCTCAGTGCCCAAATTATCAGCGCTCAACGCCCAAATTCTCAGTGCTCAGCGCTCACCTTCATACTAACTCCCTCCAGCCAATCTTTAAAAGCTTTTACCTTTTCGCGGGCAACCAAAAAATCATCCTCTTCCTGGTTTTTAACTTTAAGTTTCAGCCGGGAGTTGCTGTAAGCATGAACATCGTTAATTGCTTGGAGTGAAACCATGTATTTGCGGTTGATTCGGAAAAAAGTATCAGGATCGATCAGTTGTTCAATTACTTCCAGTGTTTGGTCGAGAAGATAATTTCTGCCGTCGCAAGCTTTCAGGAATGTGCCTTTTTGGAAACTGTAGAAATAAAGAATTTCATTCGTATTGATTGCCCGCAGGTGAGTGCCAATTTTAACCAGAAACCTTTTTTTATACTCTTTTTTTCCAACCGAAGCGATTAATGATTGGATGAGTTCTGGCGTAATTTGTTGATTTTGATGATTGTGTAATTGGTCAAACTTTTCAAGCGCTACCGATATCTCTCCTTTATCGATGGGTTTCAACAGGTAATCAATACTATTCACTTTAAAAGCCTGCAAGGCATATTGATCATAAGCTGTTGTAAAAATAACAGGTATCTTAAGGTCAACCGATTTGAAAATTTCAAAACTCAGCCCATCACCCAGTTGAATGTCGAAGAAGGCAAGATCAGGTAATGGGTTTTTATTTAACCAGTTTACTGCTGATTCAACAGTGTCGCAAACGGCAATGATTTCGGCACTTGGTCTTAGTTGCGTCAGTACTGCAGCTAATTGTGCCGATGCCAGCGGTTCATCTTCTACAATTAATACCTTCATGGTTTCAAATTGATTAAAGGGATCGTTACTCTGAAGAAGTTCTCATTTTTCGTAATGACCATTTCTTTTCCGGTAAGAAATTTGTAGCGTTCGGTCAGGTTTTTCAATCCAATATGGTTACTGCCCGATACATTTTCTCTTAACTGAAGATTGTTCTCCACAAATATTTCCGATTCATCCGATTGTCCGATGAGAATATTCAGTGGTTTCTCAATCGATATGATGTTATGTTTCACCGCATTTTCCACCATCATTTGAACTGACATGGGAATGACCTCATATTCATTTGCATCGTTCAAATGGATCTGAACTTCGAAATTATTACCAAACCTGATCTTTTGGAGGTAGATGTATTTTTTTAGAAAATCTAGTTCTTCATTAAGCGGAACAAGATCCTTGTCTTTGAAATAAAGTAGTTCGCGATAGAACATCGAAAGTTCTCGTGTAAATTCTTTTGCTTTTTGTGTGTCAAGGTCGATCAACGATCCCAGAGTATTCAAACTGTTGAACAGAAAATGAGGATTCACCTGGTTTTGCATAATCTGGTATTGCAGGGCAATGGCCTCCTGTTTTAGTTTTTCGCCTTGAATCATTTCTTCGAGCCACTCTTTGAAAAATGATTTGGCGTAAATAATTGATGTAATAATTATCAGGACAATGTATTCGCCAATAATAATAAACCATCCGTAGGTGAGAAAATGTTCCCAGGTTTCATGCCTGAAAACAATAAACCACAACCAGTTCCATAAAATGATTACAACAGAGGAATAGGCAAGGTGGAAGGAAAGTGCTATAAAAACGCTTTTCACAGGATATTCTTTCCATGAAATGTATTTTCTTTCAATCGTTTCGAAAAAGAGTCCATTGGCAAAAAGTGATAGTCCGAGGCAAAGTGAATACCCTGCATTCCAGATAAAATGATTTAAAGCTATTTTATGGCTTTGAGAACCAATCAAGAGAAAGATAGTACCAATGGCCACTGAAATAATTGCAGCAATTAGCAACTGACGAAGTGTGTTCTTCTTGAATGTTAGTATTTCTCTCATGATTGAAGTATAAAGATATAAATTGAATTCAATTTCAACTATAATCTGAAAGGAAGAAGATGAGAGGGTGAGAAGATGAGAAACTCTCATTTTCTCATTGTCATTAATCTCAGTGCTCACATTCTCAGTGCCCAGTGCCCATTTTCCAAGTGCTCAGTGCTTATCTTCTTATCTTCTGTCTTTCGTCTACTGTCTTACTTACCGCACTGTTCCAAAACCATATTGTTATGGTAAGCTCCCCAGGTTGGCATCAGTGGGTTTGATGTGTCAGCCGAAGAAAACAATTTGGCCGCTTTTTCAAGTAAAGGTTTTGCTACAGATGGTCCGCCGCCATATTCTGTTGGTGTGTAAAAAAATGTGGTGCCCCGCAGGTAAGGGATTCGAGGATTTTTGGCATCGAGGGTTTCGGCACGTCCAAGCGCCTCATTAATCTTCATGGTGTACTGATAGGCATTGTTCATGTCGGTAGAAATACGCAACTGGTAAATCATTGCCTGAAGTACATGGATTTCACTCTCCTTTTCCGTAATTTTTAGGGCTTCATCAATCTTTTGCTGTGCCTTGTCGAATATTTTCACCTTCTCGTCAGTCGTTAATTGTTGATTAAAAAAGGTTACACTCACATTGGAGTATGCCGAATAGTAAAGGGGTAACCACTCGTTGGTCTCTTTTTGTGCGATCCGGTCGAAAGCGTTGGCAAGCTCAACCAGCACTGCCGGGTCTTGCGAATTGTTCATTTTTTCAATGTTCTCGATCATGGCTTCTTTATACGACGATGCGAAAACGGAAGCATTTAGTCCTAAGACAAATAATAGTAGTACAATCTGTTTCATGGTTTTGATTTTTTTAAATTGATATGTTTCAAAGTTGATTTATTAACGTTTGCCATCATAATTTAAATAGATGAATTGTCGAATTTGATGGATCAATTGAAATCTCATTTTCCATCGAAGTTTAGGAACAGCCCCAGAAAGAAGAATCGTTTTGAATCCTGCTTGACCGGTGTGAGCTGGTAATTACCGTTACTGTCGGCAGCCGATGTTGGCCGGTAGGAAAGTACCGGGTCGCTGCCCAGCACATTCGATATCGAAAAATACAACACCGAATACTGGTTCCCGAGGAAGAATACTTTGCTCAGGTTGAGGCTCAGGTTGTTGTACCAACCTGTTCTTAAGTCCATAAATTCCGGTGTCGATGGGTCGTCATAGTTCCGTCCCGATGAAGCATTAAACGACATGCCCACCTGTGTTGAAATGCTGTTGAACCAATATTTCGAAACGAACGAAAAATTGTGTTTTGAAATGAAATCGGGGGTAGCCATCTCTGGATAATTTTCGTATTGCCTTTTGGTGTCGATAAATGAGTAGGTGACCCAGTAATCGAAGTGCTTGATGCTTTTTTTATCCCTCCAAAAAATATCGATCCCCCGGGCATAACCGTTTCCGCTGTTGGTAATATTTTGAGGATAGTATTGGTTGTTGCCCTCCCACGTAATGAGTTTGTTATACGTTTTGTAATAGACTTCGGTGCGGAAGAGTTGCTTGTCGGCACTACCCGACTGAAAACTTAGGATGTAGTGCATGGCTTCTTCAAGGCTCAGTTTTGAATTGAATTTCAGGTAATCGAACTCAGGGTTTTGGTAGTAAATACCATAAGCCCCGGATAGTTGGCTGTTTTTTCCGGTTTTAACCGCCAAAGAAAACCTTGGTGAGAGGCTGGCTTTTTTTAGCAGTGTTCCATATTCGCCCCTGATGCCGGGTTTTATGGCTACATACTTGCTGAATTTGATCTCGCTTTCGGCAAAAACACCCATTGTATGGTCGGTGAGGTTCGCTTCGTACAATTTTTCATCTGCTGAATCAAATACTTTCTGGTTATACTGGCTGAATGTTTCATTTACACCCATGTTCAGGCTAATGCCTTCGTTGATCTGGCAAAAATAGTTGCCCCTTCCTTCCGCAGAAATCTCCCTTGTTTCAATGGGACTTCCGCTCAGTACAGTTGTGTTCGACTCGTAGGTGGATGAAATGCCCATATTGTAGCAACTGTTTTCTGAAAGGCAATCGCGAAAACTGCTGTTAATGTATAGCGAGCGGCTTTTGTTCGATAATGAGAATTCGTTATTGTTGGCTTCCGAAGTTGAATACCCCATGTTGCCAAAGTCGGCATAAAAATAGTTTTTCAAGATCGATTGAGAAGATGGTTTGTAACGGTGTGCAACGTTTATACCTACTGATTCTACCGGTTTAGTCCAGTTTAGTTTCGACGGGAAAATCTTATGGTAGGGCCACAAATTCGTATAAGAACCCGAAGCCATGATCGAACTGTTGCGGAAGGCTTTGGTTAGGTTTCCTTCAGCACCAATGGTCATGAGCGACACCCCTGTAATATCAGCCGAAGCAACATCGGTGGAGTTTAAAACCAGCACCGACGATAATGCCTGCCCGTATTCGGAAGAATATCCGCCCGAGTTGAACTGAACTCCGCTAAAAAGCGATGGGGAGAAGCGTCCCCGGGTTGCCACATCGGGGGTTTTAGAATAATAAGGCTGGGCTGCAAGTAACCCGTCGATATAGGTTTTGGATTCGTAAGCATCGCCGCCGCGCACCATAAGCCTGCCATCGTCGGGCGAAGCCTGTGTGCCGGGCATAGTCTTCATGGCCGCCATTACATCGCCATTGGCGCTTGCTGTTGTGTAGATATCGAGGGGTTGAAGGACTGAAGCCCGCTTTTTATCCGATGCGGCAAATATTCCGGCGGTTATGGTTACCGCATCAATGGAGTTGACACTCTCTTTGAGAATGATCTCTTCCGAAACAGGTTTCGTCAGATCGATTGTTCTCTCATAAGTTTTGTACCCAATGAAACTGGCCATCATTTTTTTCGTTCCTGTTTCTGAGGTTAAAAAGCTGAAGATTCCGTTCTCATTGGAACTACCGCCATCATAAGATCCTTCAATATATATATTTACACCGGGAAGAGGATTTTCGTGTATGTCTTTTACCACACCTGAAACGATGGTTTGTGTTAAACCCTGTAGGGAAAGAAGAAAGAGTAAGATGAAAAGTTGTGTCTTCATGGCTATTTGAAATATTCTCATAGTCCAAAATTGAAGACAAGAATAATGTATTAAAAAAAAGTTTGACTGAAATGTTGAATTTTAAAGATGAAGTGACAATGAGATAATTTGCTAATTCGACGATTCGATAATGTGCTAATTTGCCAATTCGACAATAGTACATCCTTGATTTAGCAAAGGAATAGCTTAAAAACAAAAAAAGCCGCAAATGCGGCTAATGAATATTTTAAAATGGAATATTAAATTCAAGGTTTTCCGATATACCAATTGTACAATTTCTGAATTCCTTCGTCAATTTCAATTCGATGGTGCCATCCCAGACTGTGGATTTTTGAAGGATCTGTCCGTTTGAGCATCGTACCGTCAGGTTTTGACGTATTGAATATTAGTTCACCTTTGAAACCAACTTTTTCTTTAACCAATTCAGCCAGTTGTTTAATACTAACCTCTTTGCCTGTGCCAATGTTAATGTGAGTATTTCGTACTTCAGTAAAGTCAGTTACAGAACCTTTTGCAGTTTCTGAGCTTGCCGAAAGGGTAGCAGCAACATCTTTAAAATCGACCTGTTCCATTAAATAAACGCAAGCTTCAGCCATCTCTTCAACCCATAGAAATTCGCGCATAGGAGCTCCTGTTCCCCATATCTCTACAAAAAAGTTCTTCTCATTTCCGAGGATACCGTATGTTGATAATATATTTAAAATGTCGGTTTCGGAAGCTGTTCCACTTATTCCTTTGACGGGTCGTTTGTTCAAGTCGGCGCGTATGGCGGTCCAATCATTATTTTCAAGGCATTTCCCGAGGTGTATCTTACGTATCAAAGCAGGAAGTACATGCGATGTTTCAAGATTGAAATTATCATTGGGTCCATAGAGATTTGTGGGCATCACGCTCATGAAATTGGTTCCATATTGAAGGTTATAGCTTTCACACATGATTATTCCTGCAATTTTGGCAATCGCATAAGGTTCATTGGTATATTCGAGCCGAGAGGTGAGCAGACAATCTTCCGTCATTGGTTGAGGGGCTTCGCGCGGATAAATACAGGTGCTTCCTAAAAAGAGCAACTTCTTTACCCCATGAAGGTACGATAGATGAATAACGTTATTTTGGATCATCAAATTTTCGTAGACAAACTGCCCCCTGTAGGTGCTGTTGGCAATAATTCCACCCACCTTGGCAGCGGCAAGGAATACAAATTCAGGTTTCTCGGCTTCGAAAAATTGATTTAAAGCGTGTGAATCCATTAAGTCCATTTCATCTATCGTTCGTCCTATCAGATTGGTATATCCTTTATCGACAAGGGTTTTCCATATTGCTGAACCCACCAATCCTTTATGACCGGCTACGTAAATTTTGCTTTTAAATTCCATTTTTTCTCCTTTATAGTCCGGTTTCTTTTCGTCTCACTTTAATTCGCATGGCACCTTTTATTGGTTGTTCAGATAAAAGAATCAAATAACCACCACCACCGGCTCCTGCCAGTTTCCATGCTATAGCTCCGTCTTTATATTCATCGATGGCTTTTTGTACTTCGGGATTCATCATGGCAGGAAACATCCTGACTTGCGATTGGAACGAATCAAGAAAAGCGTTGGCAAACTTTTCAAGATCCTTTTGAATGATGGCATCCCAGGCACGGTTGGCTGCATCGGCCAATTGGTTTACATTTTCGGTGTTGATGTATGTTTCTTTCAATAGATAGAGATCCTTTTCGCGTGGCCATAACAATACCATGTAAAGGTGTTCTTCGAGCCAGGTCAGGATGCTTTCATCGTGAACCGACTCGAATTTTTTTGGCCAGTAGGCATTGTCGTAATAATGACGCACAAGGCCAGGCATGCATATTCCGATAGAATCCTGAGCGCCAGAGATGATGTGTGATCCCGGTTCATTTTCAAACTTGAACAGGATTTCGGCCAATCGTTCTGGTTTATCAAGTGGCAGATGATAGGGCCAAATTTTCTTGGCAGCATTACGGGTCGAAGTACTCATGCCACATCGTTCGTTGTATTCCACCACTGGTTCAAGTGAGAGGGTGATAGCCCAGCCGGGATGGAATTTTGAAACGTAGGGCTGGTCAATCCATGTGCCGGCTAAATCAATCCGGTAGGGTAGTGTACATATTCCCTGCTGTCTGATCGAAGTTGTACTTCTTGCCGGCAACCCTGCATCAGGGATACGTTCAAGAACTTTGAGTTCTATTCCCAATTCGTTACATAGTTGTTGTTTGGCAGGTGAAAAACCATCTTCATTCACCACAAAAATATCTGGTTTTAGTGTTCGAAGTTCATTTTCAAAATCGATGATTCCTGAACCAGAGTTGATAAAAACATCTGTGACAAAACGGATAGACTTGACCATATAAAGCCGTTCTTGCTCACTGTTGATGGTTCCACGTCCTTTGAGGTCGGCAACGGTTGCATCAGAACCCAACCCAACATATAGATCGCCGTATTGTGATGCCTCTTTAAAAAAGGCAACATGACCGCTGTGAAGCATATCATAGCACCCGGAAACAAATACTTTTCTCATAAAGGTTTGTTCGTATTCGAATTGTTATTTAGTTTGTGTCTTTGGCAATCATTTTTTGTCTACGAATTACATAAAAATTTCGTTAATGATTGCAGTTTTTTTGTAATATTCTATTTGAATTTTAAAAATTTACAGGGAACAACTTTTTATCAGCCATAAAGTGGATGACTTTTTTAGGGCAAATATCTTCATTTTCAGGGTTTATAACCAGATCTGGGTTCGCTGGTATTTCAAACGTTGTATCAACTCCGGGTAAATTATCGATTTTTGAAGCTTCAGCAAGTTCGTATAATTCAGGACGGTTTTTTTTGCAAAATGCCAGGCTTGCATTCATGTAGATGGTAAAAAATCTTTCCTTCCCAATAATTTGCGCTACCTGTTCCCTGATATTTTCATTTGGCGAGATAAATGAACAGATAGTGATGATGCCCTGATCGTTCAGTATACGTGCAATGTTGGCAACCCTTCGCAGGTGTTCAGCGCGGTCTGCTGGTGAAAAGTCGAGCTCACGCGATAAACTTGATCGGAGTGTACTTCCGTCGAGTAGTACGACTGTTGCTCCCTGTTCGAAAAGTTCTTTCTCCAAAATGTAGGCAAGCTGGTTTTTGCCAGAACCATGCAGCCCGGTAATCCATAAGGTTACACCCTTTTGATTGTATCTTTTTTGTCTTTCTTCAGTAGAAATAAGGCATTGTCCCTTTTCAATTTTTGCCCGAAGGTCTTCAAGTGTGATTTTTGATGTGAGATCTTCTCTGTTCAATCTGTCGATGATCATCCCAACTGCGCACGTATTATGTGTTACCGGATCGATCAATATAAATGAACCAGTATTGCGGTTTTTGATGTAGGGATCGAAGAAAATTGGTTTGACTGTTGTTATTACTGCCCGGCCAATTTCATTTAATTCAAACCGGCTGATCTCAGATTTTTGTAAAGTATTGACGTCGACCTTGTATCGAATTGAATCAATTCGGGCTTTTGTTGTATTTGTATTGTGTTTGAAATAAAATTGAGTTCCCTGATTCATGGGGTTTTCATCCATCCATACAAGCATTGCTTCAAACTGGCGTTCAATGTGGGGCAGATTATCGGGATGAACAATCATCTCACCTCTCGAAACATCAATCTCGTCATCAAGTGTTACTGTCACCGACTGAGGGGAAAATGCAAAATCCAGCTCACCGTCATAAGTTACAATCGACTTTATTTTTGAAGTTTTGCGCGAAGGAAGAACCATGATTGTATCCCCCTTGTTGATAATGCCCGAAGCGATTTTTGCGGAGAATCCCCTGAAGTCGCGGTCGGGACGATTCACATATTGAACAGGATATCGAAGATCTTCGAAATTCCGGTCACTGCTTACGTGTACTGTTTCGAGAAATTCGAGAAGGCTTTTGCCATGATACCATGACAAACGGTCTGAAATAGTTACCACGTTATCTCCTTTGAGGGCCGATAAGGGAATAAATTCCACATCAGGAATATTGAGTTGGGTTATAAAAGCTTTGTATTCTGAACAGATGTTTTCAAAAATTTGTTGATTAAATTCAACCAGATCCATCTTGTTTACTGCCAGTACAACATGTTTAATTCCCAGCAAAGAAACAAGATAGGTGTGGCGTCTGGTTTGTGTGATTACTCCTTTTGTTGCATCAATCAGAATGACAGCAAGATTGGCTGTAGAGGCACCGGTTACCATATTTCGGGTATACTGTTCGTGACCGGGGCAATCAGCAATGATGAATTTTCGTCTATTTGTCGAAAAATAACGATAGGCTACATCAATGGTGATACCCTGTTCTCTTTCAGCCTTAAGTCCATCGAGAAGAAGTGCGTAGTCGATTTCTTCTCCGGCATGTCCAACTCGTTTGCTATCATGTTCAAGGGCTGCCAGTTGATCTTCATAAATCATTTTGCTATCGAACATCAATCGTCCAATAAGAGTAGATTTTCCGTCATCAACTGATCCCGCGGTTAATATCCTTAACAGGTCTTTGTTTTCATCTCGGGCGAGAAAAACTTCGATGGATACCCCTAGATCTCCTGAAGGGGACTTTTTTGACAGTATATTTTCGTTTTTTTCAGTCATCTCTGATGCTTTCAATGTACAAATATTCAAATTGTGGTAGTTCACTTTTCTCCCTCTTCAGGGGGCAGGGGGTGTTTTCTAAAAATATCCTTCCCGCTTCTTTTGTTCCATGCTGCCTTCCTGATCAAAATCAATGACACGGGTTGTTCGTTCAGAAACAGTTACGGTCATCATCTCTTCCACGATTTCTTCTATGGTGGTGGCATTCGACTCAATAGCTCCGGTTAGAGGGTAACAACCCAATGTGCGGAATCGGACCATTTTCATTTCGGCCTTGTCTCTTAATTCTTTGGGCATTCGATGGTCGTCAACCATAATCCACGTTCCGTTGAGATTTACCATCGGGCGTTCTTTCGCATAGTAAAGCGGGACAATGGGGATTTTTTCAAGCCGGATGTATTGCCAAACATCGAGTTCGGTCCAGTTTGAAATAGGAAAAACCCTGATTGATTCACCTTTATGTACTTTGGTATTGAAAATATCCCAAAGCTCGGGACGCTGATTCTTTGGATCCCACTGGTGAAATTTATCACGAAAAGAAAAAATACGTTCTTTGGCCCTCGATTTTTCTTCATCGCGCCGGGCGCCACCAAAAGCTGCATCAAACTTGTATTTGTTTAATCCTTCAAGTAGTGCCTGTGTTTTCATGATGTCTGTATGGACCTTACTACCGTGTGTGAACGGACCTATTCCTGATTCATAACCTTCCTTGTTATAATGGACAATAAGGTCCCAGTTATTTTCACGTGCATAGTTGTCCCTAAATTCAATCATTTCCCTAAATTTCCATTTCGAATCGATATGCATCAGTGGAAAAGGAACCTTTCCGGGGTAGAATGCCTTTTCAGCCAATCGAACCATGACGGAAGAATCTTTACCAATTGAATAAAGCATGACTGGATTTTCGAATTCGGATGCGACTTCACGAATAATGTGAATTGCTTCGGCCTCCAGTTCTTTAATGTGACTAAGGTTATAGGGTTGCATAAAATAAATTATGATTTCAGTATGAGCGGTAATAATTTGTTGATTAACATTTCGGTACATTCATCAAGTGAGAGGATGGATGTATCGATAGCGAAATCGGCGTCTTCAGGAATTTCAAACGGAGCATTGATTCCGGTGAAGTCTTTAATCTCACCGGCACGGGCTTTGGCATATAACCCTTTAACATCGCGTTGTTCACATACTGAAACCGGGGTATTGACAAATATTTCGAAAAAACTGTCTTTCCCAACGATCTCCTTAACCATGTGCCTGATCTCTTGGGTTGGACTTACAAACGCGCAGAGTGTTATGATCCCACAATGGAGAAAAAGCTTAGAAACCTCTGCAATCCTGCGAATATTTTCTGTTCGGTCGTCAGGACTAAATTTAAGGTTGTTGTTGATTCCAGTTCGAATGTTATCGCCATCAAGTATTTGAGTCAGGAAGCCTCGTTCGAACAACGATTTTTCGAGAGCAATAGCCAACGTTGTTTTCCCAGCACCCGACAAACCTGTAAACCAAACAACCATCGAGCGTTGATTTAACCTTTCTTCTTTTTGTTCCCGGGGAACAATCCTATCAAAAACGGGATAAATGTGATCCATAAGTAAAAGTAAAATGTAAATTAAGCTTATTATTCTCTGAATTTTGGCAAAATATAGAACTCTTTTGAGTTCTTAAATTATGTGTTATTCTCTCATTATCAAATTCCATTCATCTATTTGAAGGGGGCAATATATCAGTCAAAATAAAAAGATTATTTTTCTTTAAAAGGTCAAAATATTTTAAATCATTTACTTTCCATGTACAAATATATGTTCCCACAGCAAAAATATGGTTTATGCCCCTATTTGAATTGTATCGAAATGGTTTATTTATTAAGTCTTCATTAAATCGCAAATTGTAAAAACAGGGATAAAGATCGTTAAGAATCGAAATATGAGAAGAGTTATACTTGTCGGTTAATAATCCTAAAATCGCATTTGCATCAATCCTTCTCATTCGTTTAAGTGTTTTTTCACTAAAACACTGGATGGAATATTTGTCATAAGCTAAATATTCAGTCAGAATATCAAATAGATTTTTAACATCTTGATAATTTAATCTTTCGTCTTTAATTTCAATAATAGGTTTTATATTTTTTTCTTTACAAAGAATTACAAAATCTCTTAAGGTTAAAATTTCTTGGGGGTATTTCTTTCCAAATTGTTTTGAATAACCCCAATTAAAATGCCTTAAAGTTTCATAATTGTAGTCGCTTAAATATCCTGTTCTCTCCGATGTCCGGTCAATAGTTTTATCGTGATTCAACACCCAAACCTTGTCTTTAGTTAATCGAACGTCACATTCGACATACTCAAATCCACCTTCTGCTGCTTTTTCAAAGGCAATTCTAGTATTTTCAGGATAAGTACCACTAAGTCCGCGGTGGGCTATAAAATTGTTTTTGCAATTGAAGAACCGGCTGTAATTATTCTCATATCTTACTACTTGTTGAGGTATTTTAAAATCGCCCGAAGCAACGGCTTCAATGGTAAATTTTTTATTGTAATATTCCATTTTGCGGGGTAATAGTAGCTCGCCCTGTCTTTTTTGAACAACAATTGTTGTATCATCTCCTTCAATTGAAATCAGGAAATAACTTATTAGTCTTGAAGGGATATTAAAATCCCATTCAATTTTTAGGGTTGAATCTTTATCAGATATATTGAAATATGAATCATTGTTTTCAACGTCAAATATGAATGTTGTATCTGAAAAGAAATTGCAAGAATCGGTCTTTAATTTAGCCCTGAAAAATCCAGTTTTTGCTCCGTCATAAATCAAATTTTCAGAATGAGCATTCCGCAGGTTTATCCATAATCGGTTATTTGGTGAATACTGCCACTGAATATCATCTTCATCATATATTATATTGTGTGGAATAATGATCGTGTCACGAAGGATTTCTGTATTCCTCTCTTTTATAATAAGAGAAATTGTATCGTTAGGTGTCTCATTTTCTTGGGCTTTACCTGTAAGCGTAAATGCAAGAGCCATGAATAGCAGAAAGGTATAACGTAGCATGGTTGATTTTATAATTCCCAATTTTGTCTTTATTTATACAGTTTGAATACGTTAGTCTTTATAAATTGTGATCTATTTAACAACAAACCAGTGATTTAATAAGTTTTCTTTGTTGTAGAAGATTGGTTTGCCCGACGATATTTCAGTAACAGTTCTGCCGGCAAAGATTGCTATTGCATGACCGGCTGCAATATCCCATTCCATGGTTGGACCAAGTCGGGGATAAATATTTGCTTCACCCGATGCCACCAGGCAAAGTTTAAGTGAACTTCCTTTAGCAACCATCTTCAGTGGTTTACTACTGGTGTCAATGTTACCGATATATTCTTCAGTTTCGGGGTTTATGTGAGATCTGCTTCCAACGACGACAAAATGTGTCTGATCTTTTTCGATGGGCAGTTTTGAAGCCGTATCGATTATTGTGCTTATTTCAGGTTTATTATCCAAATCAATGTGGCATTTGAAAGAACCATCTTTATCGGCATAATACAATTCACCCAAAACGGGCACAACGATGACCCCCAAAACAGGAGAGCAATTCTCAATGAGCGCAATGTTTACAGTAAACTCGCCATTGCGTTTGATAAATTCCTTGGTTCCATCGAGCGGATCGACCAGCCAAAAAGAATCCCAGTTCTTCCTTATTTCCCAGGGAATTGATTTACCTTCTTCGCTCAGAATCGGGATTCCTTCTTTATTCAAGTGTTTAACAATGATTTCGTTCGATGCTTTATCTGCAAGTGTAAGGGGAGAATGATCTTCTTTCATCTCAATACCAAAATCAGAAGTTGCATATATTTCCATGATTTTCTTACCAGCCTCGATAGCCGCTTTTATAGCAATTTCAAGATGTTGATCCATTCATAGTGAATTTAAATGTTGTTAAAAGCCCGGGTTCTATTAGTAAACTCTAAACGTTGTCTGTTATTTTGTTTGTAAAAGTGATTAAAAACCAAAAACAACCTTCCAAATCAACGAAGTTTTTTACGTTCCAGCAAGACCTTTTATTTTATCTGCTATTGATTTTTGTACTTTTGACTGTCAAAAATATTCAGTTTGATCAGAAAAATTATTCATATCGACATGGACGCCTTCTTTGCATCGGTTGAACAGCGGGATAATCCTTCGTTAAGAGGAAAAGCTGTTGCCGTAGGTGGAAGCAGTAACCGGGGAGTAATTGCCGCTGCAAGTTATGAGGCTCGAAAATTCGGAGTCCATTCAGCGATGCCAACAGTGACTGCTTTAGCAAAATGTCCGCATCTGATATTGGTAAAACCCAATGGGAATGCTTACAAAGAGGCATCTCAAATTATTCAATCAATATTCTTCGATTACACCGAGATGGTTGAACCGTTATCGCTTGATGAAGCTTTTTTGGATGTTACATTCAACCATTCCTCGCTCGGATCAGCTACATTGATTGCCAAAGAGATAAAGCAACGGATTAAAAAAGAGACCCAGTTAACCGCTTCAGCAGGTGTTTCGTATAATAAGTTTCTTGCCAAAGTGGCCTCCGACTATAAGAAACCGGATGGTTTGTTTGTAATTGAACCTGAAAAAGCCCTAAAATTTCTCGAAGCTTTAAAAATTGAACAATTTTATGGCGTTGGAAAGGTTGCAGCCCAGCGGTTTCATGATTTGGGAATTCATTGTGGCAGTGATCTGAAAAAAATTACAAAAAATGATCTGGTCAGTTGGTTTGGTAAGGCAGGGGCTCATTATTTTAACATTGTCAGGGGAATTGACAACCACGATGTTGTTCCGGTCAGGGAGAATAAATCGATTGGAGCCGAACATACATTTGAATCGGACTTATCCGATGTGGATGAAATTCAATTTCGGTTTACAGAAGTTATAGATCGGGCATGGAAAAGAATTGAACGCCACAAGGTTGTTGGCAGAACACTGACTCTCAAAGTAAAATTTTTCGATTTTGAAGTTATCACCCGAAGTAAAACATTCGATTTTTATATCGATTCAAAAGAGGTGATGATGCACGAAGCATTTTCGCTGTTAACGAAAGAAACACCTTTAAAAAAACAGGTCAGGTTACTTGGGGTTACACTCTCAAACTTCAAAGAAGAAGACCATTCACCAATACAGTCAACAATCAATTTTTAAATGATTTAAAGATGGACGAAAAGATTTTTCAGCTTGTTTCAAGTAAAGTAAATATTAGCCTGCATCAGGTTAAAAACACCATTTTATTATTGAAAGAGGGGGCAACCATCCCGTTTATTTCACGTTACCGTAAAGAGTTAACAGGTAGCCTCGATGAATTGGACGTTGCCATGATCCAAAAGGAGTTCAATTATTTTATCGAATTGGATAAAAGAAAGCAAACTATTTTGAAAACCATCATGGAGCAAGGTGCACTTACTCCCGAGTTGCAGAAACAAATTGAAGATACGTATGATGCGAACATTCTCGAAGATATTTATTTGCCCTACAAACCGAAGAAACGAACCAAAGCAACCATAGCCCGCGAAAAAGGCCTGGAACCATTAGCAAAAATATTGATGGGGCAATATGAATGGGATATAGAGAAACGTGCATTAAGTTTTGTCGGAAAAGGTGTTGATACCGCCGAAGAAGCCCTTGCCGGTGCCCGTGATATTATTGCTGAATGGATTAGCGAAAATCCAAGGGCACGCGAACTGACCAGGAACCTTTTCAAAAGAGGAGCGGTTATTGAATCGAAGGTGGTTAAAGGGAAAGAGGCTGAAGGTCAGAAATACCGGGACTATTTTAATTGGTCAGAGCCTCTCGGGCGTTGTCCGTCTCACAGGTATTTGGCTATTAAGAGAGCTGAAAAAGAGGAATTTGTTAAAGTTTCTGTTTCCATTGAAGAAGATACAGCTGTCGAAAAGTTGGAAAATATTTTCATAAGAGGCAATACCTCTTGTGTTAAGCATGTTAAAATGGCCTTGAAGGACAGCTATAAACGGTTAATTGCACCTTCAATTGAAACTGAGTTTTCGCAGATCACGAAAGAAAAAGCCGATTTGGAGGCAATCCGTGTATTTGGTGAAAATTTGAGGCAGTTATTATTGGCTCCTCCGTTAGGACAAAAGAGGGTTTTGGCCCTTGATCCGGGTTTTAAATCGGGTTGTAAACTGGTTTGTATCGACGAAAACGGGGTGTTGCTGCATAACGAAACCATTTTTCCGCATCCCCCGCAGCGTGAGGTCCGCGATGCAGCGAAAAAACTTTCGACCCTTGTTGAGGCTTACAAGATTGAAGCCATTGCTATAGGAAACGGGACAGCGGGAAGGGAAACCGAACAATTCATCAAATTCATGCATTTCGATCATGATGTCACGGTGTTTTCAGTAAACGAAGACGGGGCATCCATTTATTCGGCCTCAAAGATTGCACGCGAAGAGTTTCCAAGTTATGATGTAACTGTGCGAGGAGCTGTTTCTATTGGGCGGAGGTTGATGGATCCGCTTGCAGAACTGGTTAAAATTGAACCCAAATCAATCGGGGTGGGACAGTACCAACACGATGTTGACCAAAAATTATTGCAGCAAGATCTCGACCGGGTGGTCGAATCGTGTGTAAACATGGTTGGCGTTAACCTGAATACAGCCAGCAAGCACCTATTGACCTACATTTCAGGTTTGGGTCCTCAATTGGCGCAGAATATTGTCGATTTTCGGAAAGAAAAGGGAAGTTTCACTTCGAGGAAACAGTTGCTTCAGGTGCCCAGAATGGGGGCGAAATCGTTTGAGCAATCAGCTGGTTTTCTCAGGATACCGGGTGCAGAAAATCCACTTGACAACTCAGCGGTACATCCCGAGTCGTACTTTATTGTAGAAAAGATGGCAGCCAATATGAATTGTGAAATTAAATCGCTGATCAGTTCAGATGAACTCATCAAAAAGATTCAATTGAATGAGTATGTGACACCCAAAATTGGAATACCAACCTTAACTGATATTTTAAAAGAGTTGGCTAAACCCGGGAGGGATCCGCGTGAAAAGATCGGGATGTTTGATTTTGATGAAAATCTGAAAACAATGGAGGATCTGAGAATAGGTATGATTGTACCCGGCATTATTACAAATGTTACCCGTTTCGGGGCCTTTGTCGATATAGGCATCAAAGAAAATGGGTTAATTCATGTTTCTGAGATGGCAAATAAATACATCGACGACCCATCGAAAGTGGTAAAATTGAATCAGCAGGTGAAAGTAAAAATTATTGAACTTGATTTAGTGAGGAAAAGAATTCAACTTTCTTTAAAGCAAGTCGATTAATTTACTCCAAATTCTTCATCGTAAAGATCTTCCTGATTGTCAAATTCTTCTTCCAGGAAATCTTCTGCCTCAGACAGAAGCTGTTCAATAATAGTTTCGCTTTCGGGCTGATCGTCAATCCAATGAACTATCTGGTTTGACCAGAAGTCATCAACGTCACATTCGACGATGAAACGAGGTGATTCATTGTGAACTACGAAAATCGTATCTGGTAGTTCCTGCGAATTGTCAGCGAGCAAAAATTTTGGTAGCATTTTACTTTTTTTAGTTGTTCAGGGCAAAAATAATTTATTCTTTTGAATAAATCTATTTAAAAAATTGCATAATCCATAAATACAAAGTATGAAAATATTGGATTAAGATGAAATTATTTTTACATTTACTTTGTTTTAACGATGTCATTCAATAATCAATGTAAAACCAATTTATTATGAGTAAAATTTCAAAGGAATTAGTTGGAGCTTCGGCAATACCAATCATTTTATCAATACTTGATAAAAATGAGAGTTATGGTTATGAGATCATGCAAAATGTTAAGGAACTTTCCAGCAATCGTATTGAGTGGAAAGAGGGTAGTTTGTACCCTGTTTTGCATAAACTGGAAAAAAACGGTTTAATCAAATCTTTGTGGAAAATGGCTGAGAACGGTCGTCATCGTAAGTATTATGCAATCAATAAAAAGGGAAGAAAAGCATTGCAAGACGAGATTGACAACTGGACGTTAGTTCATACCATGTTAACTGAATTGTGGAAAAACTTAACGCCGATTCAGTAAAAATTTAATTGCGATTAATGAAAAGGAGCTTTCAAATGGTGTTGAAAGCTCTTTTATTTTTTTAGAAACTCGTCAAATACCTTTTTAAACTTATCCATTTTGGGTTGAATTACATATTGGCAATAGGAGGTGTTTTTATTTCGTTCGAAATAATTTTGATGATAATTTTCTGCCTCATAAAATTCGCCAAGACGAGATACTTCAGTAACAATTGGTCTTTGATATACTTTACTTTCAGATAAGCGAGTAATAATTTCACGGGTAATCTTTTCCTGATCAGGGGTAGTATAAAAAACAACCGACCGATATTGTGTTCCGATGTCGGCTCCCTGCCGATTTGATGTGGTTGGATCGTGGGTTAGAAAAAAGACTTCAAGGAGTTTTTCAAAATCTATTTTATCTGGATTATATCGTATCCTAACTACTTCGGCATGACCTGTTTTCCCACTGCAAACTTCTTCATAACTTGGGTTTTTAAGCGTGCCTCCCGAGTAACCCGGTGAAACGTCAACAACACCCTTTAATTGTTTGAAAATTGCTTCAGTGCACCAAAAACATCCACTCCCGAACACAACTTCCATTGTTTCATTCTCTTTTTGCGTTGCGATCATTATAAGAATTATAAAACCAACTATTTTCATTTTCGGAATTAAATGATGAAATAACAAAACGACATCCGAATAAGTTTATGAAAGTGTTGATGATAATTCAAATAATTTCTTTCCGTTTTAATGCTTGAATAACAATTTCAATGATATCATCTTCATTAAAAGAAGATTGGTTAATAATCAGATCATAGTCATCGCTTTCAACTTTTTTACCCTTTACGAATTTCCTGAAATTCTCCCTGTCCTTTTCTGTTTGAGTTATCCAGTTAATGGCCTCTTCCTTTGAGATTTTTTTTGTTTTTTCAACCCTGTCAATTCTCCAATGAAGCGGAGCATCTATTCGTATATGTAAAGAATGCTTGATATCGGAACAAATGCAATTACCGGCCCGGCCAATGATGATTTTATATCCTTCAGCCCCAAAACTGTGAATGACATTGGTGACCGTTTTTATCATTTTCTTTTCAAGCTGATAATCACCTGAAATAAAAGTTTGTACAATTTCATCAAAAATGTTTCGATTCTTTGGTTCAAATATTGTTTTTATTTTAGTTGGGTTAAGCTTTAGTTCAAGGGCAGATTCATGCAAAATTTCTTTACTAATGACTTTCCATTTCGGTTCACCATGCAACTCGTTGAGTCTTTTAACCAGTTGTCGCGAAATGATGTTTGAGGTACAACCTGCTGCTCTGGAGATGGTTACTACCGGTCCTTTTCTGGTTTTAAAATCATTAAGATTGATTTCGTTCAACCTCTTTGACATGTAATCATTGAGAATTTCGCTCATAGTAATTTTTATTAAAATTTACGAAATAGTTTTTGAAAAACATATCAATCTGGCTTTTTAATGTAATTAAAAAAGGTTGACAAGAAATGAAAAATAGACTCTTTTTATCACATTTTAGATTGGCAAAATATAATTTTTAGAATTTTGTGGTACGAAAAATGACCTTCACCCCTACATTATGGAGGTTGATCAAAAAGATGAAGATTGCAGTAATAATAAGTGTCTTAAACTGGATTTTCATTCCTATTTTTACTTATTAAAACAAATATGCCCAAATACTATTTTGTAGAGAAATGAACAAAAAAGTAACCATATTAATTCAACTTATCCTGATTAATATTTCTTTTTCTTGGGCAGGGCAAAGTTTATTAACCAATCAATGCGATATTGAGACTATTCCACAGATTTTTGTAGAAGGACATTCTTGGGTAGATTTTCCAAAATACGAAAACAGAAAATTTTGGGATAATATTTCTCCTGAAATAAAAGGAAAAATTATCGAGCAGGGTTTTATCGCATCACAAACTCCTCCTGTAATTCTCACTGGTTATGATTATTTACTTTTCAAAAAAGGTGACTCCTTTGACCTCGTTTCGCAAAAAATTCTTTCCAAAAAAACACGTTTGGAAGATTTGATGTTAGCTGAGATTGTTGAAGGAAAAGGGCGTTTTATTCAAGAAATTAGTAATTCGGTTTGGGATTTTTGTGCATTAAGCAATTGGACCGGACCCGAATCGCAATACCTTCAAACCGGTAAAATGGGACTACCTTCCTTTGATAAGGTTGTTGTTGATGAATTGACTGGTGAAATAGCCGGAGCATTATCGTGGGCCTATTACTTTTTTGAAAATGAATTCAACAAAATTGATCCCAATATAACAAACTGGATTGTTTCTTCAGTCAGAACCAAATTCCTGACACCCAACCTTCAGAAGTATGATTTCTTTTGGATGTGTTATCAGTCGAAAGAAGTTGCTTATCAAACCCCCTGGATTTGTTACAATTGGTTGCTATCGAACTTGCTTATAGAAAAAAATAACGAACAGAGGAAAAAATCGGTTTACAAATCATTGGAATGTTTAGATCAGTTTTATAAACAAATACCCGCTGATGGTTTTTGCTCGGGAGGGGCAGAAATTTGGCAATATTCAACCGGAAAATATTTTCAATCTCTGGAACTGCTTGAAATGGCATCGGTTGGAGAAATAGATATTTATGAAGATGAGTTACTGAAAAAGATGGGTGAATTTATTTGTGTTACCCACATCGATGATCAATATTTTTTTAACTATTCAAATTGTTCTCCGAAACTAACTTTACCGGCTAGTCTTGTTTTTCGTTATGGGAAAAAAGTTGAGAGTCCTATGATGGAAGGGTTTGGAAGTTTTATCTCGAAGGAAATAATGAACAAGAATGCACCTCTGACCGGCGATCTGTTCAATAAATTGAAATTGATTCTTGATTATAATGAAATGATGACTTTTACAGATAAAGAGCCATTATTGTCTGATTATTATTTGAAGGAAAGCCAAATGGTTGTTGCCCGTTCCAAAGAGGGGACAAATGACGGATTCTTTTTTGGGGTTAAAGGTGGATCAAATGAGGTTGGGGTGAACCAAAACGATGCAGGTAATTTTATATTATATACAAACGGGAAGCCCTTAATCATCGATCCTGGACAGGTGAATAAACCGGCCAAATCGAATAATGACAATAATATGAATTCCTTATGGGAAAATCAGGCGGCTTGGCATAATTTACCAATCATCAACGGACGTGTGGAAAACTCGGGCGCTAATCACAGGGCTACCGGTTTTCAATACAGCTCAAATGAAAATGACGTTACTGTTTCGATGAATTTATCCTATGCATACGAATTAAGTGCCGGGATTGAAGATTGGATCAGGACCTATACCTTTGATAGAAAGAAGGGATTAGATATAAGCGACAAGTTTAATTTAAATAAAATTGAGGGGAATACGTATGTCTCTTTTATCGTTTTATCAAAACCTCAGATTAAGAAACAAGGCGTTATTATATTTACTGTTGAAGGAAAAGATTATGAATTTAATTATAGATCAGATATTTTCTCGATTGAAATTAGTGAAATTAATACTGAATCAGATACTCTTTTAAAGGCTTGGGGATCGAATATATACAGAATGATCCTCAAACCTAACACTGCTGAAAAAACCGGTACATGGAACTATTCTTTTAGAAAGGTTTGATTACGTTAATGAACTATTTCTAACCACATTGATTCAATGTGGTTTTTTTTTGCCAAAAAACAGGATCATCCCGTTTATGGCAAAAGAAGAAATGATTACAAAATTACCGAAATCGTTATAACCTGAGTAATAAATGATTTTCCCAATTAAGGCAATAAGCCCACCTACAATCATGGCCGGTGTTAGAGACTTAGAATTAATAGGAATTCCAGTCAGGCCAAAAAGAATTGGGATCATGAAAGCTCCTGAATAAACAGTTAGGGCTATTAATAATATTCCAATAATTGAAGTAAAATTAAGTGCAATAATGATACTGATAATGCCAATAATAGCGATTAAGATTCTGGTATTATTCAGGGTTTTGACACCGAATTTTCCCTTCTCTACCAGATCGGTTACAATAATTGACGCACTTAGTATGGTGGTTGCTGCCGACGAGAGAACAGCGCTGAGTAGGGCCAATACGATTAACCCTACCGACCAGGGGGGTAAAACAAATTTGCAAACATCGATTATTCGTGATCCATTGGCTGAAGGGGTGATGCAACTACTTCCAAATACACTAATCAACCCGATTGAAAATGCAACCGGTAATAGGATGATTGCTGTTAAAAACACGGATTTTTTTGCCGTATTTGCATTTTCTGAACAGAAAATCCTCGAATAAATGTCGGGGCCAAAAGTAAACGTTGAAGAATAAGTTATTAATAATACGATCAGATCCAGTGGGTTAAATTGATTGTTGAACGGGAACTTTAATGGAGAAAGTGTAGAAACAGGTGTGCACTTTTTCTCGAATACAAAAAAAGCAATAATTGCCATCCCCATAAGTATTAAGATTGCTTGAAAGAGGTCTGTCTTTAATACCGAGAATTGTCCGCCTGCAAGGGTGTAAATAATAAATACACTACCTGAAATTATTACACCAAGGGCGTAATCCATTCCGGTAAAGCTTTGAAGAATACGGCCTGCTGCAATTATTTGAGCTGCAATTATTCCAAGCCAGGCAATGGGTATTATGATCGAAGAAATTGTTTTAGCTTGTTTATTATGATGCATATTGCCCAATAGATCGGGTAGGGTAAAGCGGCCTAGTTTACTCACCTTTGGAATTAATGGAATAAGAACAAAGAGACCAATGGATGCACAAGTCATATACCACGAGGTCGCCCATCCTATGATTGGTCCTTCATCAATGGAGCCAATGATTGCAGAGCCCCCTAAAATGGTGGCGGTTAGACTACCTGTGATGAATAAAACATTTCCGCTTTTTCGGGCGATAAAAAAATCGGAATAATTTTTTACTTTCAGGTAACTAAAAACAGCAATTGCTGCCAGTACTATAAGATAAATAATCAGAACAATTGTAGTAACAGACATTTCCAATTTTTTTGGAATTTAGTAATTCAAAACCATCTGGTTTAGTTATATAAAACTTCTGAAATGGTTTGAGATAGTTTTTCAATACTCACTGGTTTTTGGATGATGCGTCCTAATTCCAGATCGACCAATTCTTCTAATTCCTTATCAATATTGTATCCGGTTAGGATTACAACTTTAACTAAAGGATTCACCTCTTTCAATCTTTTATAAACTTCAAGACCATCCATTTCGGGCATGTGTTTGTCAAGCATCACCAAATCGATTGTTTGAGAATTATCTTTGTAAAATTGAAGCGCTTTTTTTCCTCCTGAAAAACTATAAACATCGTATCCCAGATCATTTAACAATTCAGAAGTAATAAGCCGAACAACTTCTTCATCGTCAACTAATAAAATGTTGGCTGTTCCCTTAACAATTTGTTTTTCATTTGGCTGGTTGTTTTCCTTTGAAATATCGACATCCTTGATGGGAATATAGATATTGAAATTTGAGCCTTTGTTAATTGTACTATAAACTTTTATCGTTCCTTCGTGCATGGTTACAATCCGTTGTGCTATTGATAGGCCAAGCCCGGCATTAAGTTCGAAGGATTTAGTCGAATAAAAAGGATCGAAAATTTTGGGAAGCTCATTTTGAGGGATCCCTATCCCGGTGTCTGAAATTACAATCCGCAGATATTTTCCTTTATCGAGATCAGCAATTCCATTGGGTGTCTTTGATTCAAAATAGACGGTATTTGATTCTATCGTCAATTCTCCTCCATCGGGCATGGAATCTAATGCATTTTCAACAATTATTTTTATCGCTCTTTTTAATTGAAAATGATCGCCAAATATTTTTTCATTTTTGGTGTTCGTAACGAGATTGACCTTGATCGAAGTGTTAATATCCAGTGTTTTTAAGACATCTTCAACCAGCTCATGTATATCGAGAGAAGTGCTGATTATCGTATTTTTACCTGAAAAAGATAAAAGTTTGTGTGTCAGTTCCGTTGCCCTGTTGGTTGAATTTATCAGCTTCGTTGCGTATCCAATTAATTTGCTGTCTTTTAATTGATTTTTCAGCAAATATGAATTGCCATAAATTCCCATTAAAAGATTATTGAATTCGTGTGCTAAACTATTTGCTATGAAGTTTAATGTTTTCACCCTTTCATTTGTGAGAAGAGTATGCTCTTCGTTTTTGCTCTGAGTAATATCTTCAACAACATAAATTGTGTAATTCGTATCTCCATATTTGTCATTGAGTGGTGTCGCAGTTGAGTTGATCCAAAAAAAGTTGCCATCTTTTGATTTCATTCTCAATTCCTGTTGAAAGGAGGAAGTTATTCCTGTGAAAAGTTGTGAGAATCTCGAAATAATTTCACTCAGATACTGAGTTTCTACCAGATCGTCAAGTTTCATGAAAGCAAGTTCATTCGGAACAAATTGGAAAATCTGTGAGAAATTTTGGTTGGAAATGATAATATGTCGGTTTTTATCTACCAGCGCAATTCCAACCGGTGCATGATTAAAAATACCTTGGAATCGTTCAATTTGCTGCATCATTGAATCATGCTCAATTTTTGCCTTGGTAATATCATTCGAATAAATAATGATTGAATTTTTATCGTTGATATTTGCCGGGACACATTCAATATTGATTGTTGCTTTTTGCGGAGTCTGTAAATCAAAGCTATAAATAGTTCTTTGCTTCAATACCTTGTTTGATATTTCAGCTTGATGCTTACTAAATAATTCAATATCGAAAAGTAAGGTTTTCGGTTTTATTGCAGTTTGGATATGTAAATCTTCTGTAAACTTATGATTATAAAATGTTAACTCATGATTGTTATTAAATAACGCTATTCCCGCAGGAGAGTTATCAAGTATTAATTTTCCAAGGAGGTTTTCATCTCCAAGTTTTACCGCCATTTTTTTGTGCGAATCGATTTGGTCGATATAAAAGATGAAGTAATCGATTTTGTTTTTTGTATATGATACTGGTTTAATAATTAGGTTAATCCAAATATTATTTTCCCCGATCTTGTAAAATTCATGTGAGAATTGATTTGATATAGAAAGGTTTATGGCTTCAATGCCACTGGAGATTGCTAATGAATCCTTCTCATTGAATAATGATTCAATTTTTTTCTTTTTAAATTCATTTGGCCCCAAACCGGTTAGGGTTTGGAACGAATGGTTGGTATAAAATATTTGTCCCGATTGATCGACTAGGGCAATACCGCTTGCTGAATTAAGAGCGATTGATTGATATTTCTTCTCAGAGATCAAAAGTTCCGACTCGATTTTCTTTTGAGTTGAAATATCATTCATCACATACAGATAAGCCAGACTATCTTTAATGGTAAAAGAGGAAATGGTTAATTCAACCCATTTTATCCTGTTGTTCTTCGTTTCGATACGAATTTCAATTTTTTCAGACAATGAAGAATTGGCAGAAATAGCATCGATCTTTTTCTTAAGTGCGATTCGATCTTCAGGAACGGTTAATGTGAATGGGGTAATATTTTTCGAAATAATTTCTTTTTGAGAAAATCCGGTCAATTCAATTGTTCTTTCATTGGAAAACAAAATCAGTTCGTTTTGAATAACCTGTAATGGTTGCCTGAAGTTTTCAATAATATTGTTTAAAAAGCTTTTCTCCTCTTTTAGGTGGTTGTCGTCGATCTTGAGGGAGGTGATATCTTGAAAAGTGCCTGTGTATCCAGTTAGTATATTTTGGGTATTTCGGATGGGCAACGACTTTGAAAGGATGTATTTGGCCTGATCGGTTATTAATATTCTAAAAATATTTTCCTGACTTGATTCCTCCGATTGTGAAACAAACTGTGCCATAAAATTCTTTTGATCCTCGGGGTGGATTAAAAGTTCAATTTGTCTTAGCGATAATTGTTCTGTATTTTGATATCCGAAAATGGAAAAAGTATTCTTCGAACCTGTAACAATCATTGTACGAAGGTCGAGTTCCCAATATCCCAAATCTGAAAGGACGGTAGCATTGGTCAGTTTTTTTATTTCAGAATGAAGTGATTCTTCATGAATTTTTTGCCTGGTTATATCAATTTGGGTACCTAAAAATTGTTTTGGTTTACCTTCATTGTTGAAAGAGTAAATCTTTCCAAAAGAATGAAACCATTTATAGGTCCCATTTTTA
>Ga0209373_10001169_pt1 | contig 32956 bp, 24 predicted proteins | sample Higcelweek5metaG_FD_187173 | JGI IMG/M metagenome (GOLD analysis project Ga0209373, IMG submission 187173) | Freshwater pond sediment microbial communities from the University of Edinburgh, under environmental carbon perturbations - High... | ecosystem: Environmental > Aquatic > Freshwater >... | reverse complement strand
ACTCCTTTTTCGACAGGGAGTTGCGGAAAAATATTGATGATTCAACAGTCGATTATGAGACTGTTGAATCAAAGCTGTTTTTTCGCATATCAGAGGCAGATCGTCTTGAGGAGCTTGAAGTGCTTAAGCTTGACGAGATGCCGAGTTCTGATACTCTTGAAAAAGTTGAATGTAAATTGTTTTCTCAGATTGCCCAGTATAATGAATATGATGTTCCTACCAATGAATGCATAAGTGCAGAGTATGATTTATCAGTATCACAGTGGGATCGTCTTGAAACTAAAATTGACGAACGTATAAATAATTGTACTAAAATTCCTGAGTGGGAACAGAGCCTTATGGCACCTGAAGTTGAGCCGCTGCCGGGAAAATGGGAAACAATCGAGGACTTGTTATTTGAGCGGATCAATAATGTTTCCGGACAGGAATTATGGGTTCAGACAACTAAGCTTGACGAGATTCAGATACAGGATTATCTTGACATTGCAGAAGAAGCTCTTGATAGAAGAATCAGGGAAAAAGGCAATCTTGAGTCATGGGAATATATTGTAAAGAGTGAGGAAATAATTCCTTTTTCACGATGGGAATCGATTGAAGAGAAACTTTTTGACAGGCTGGAGAGCGGCAGTGAAAATGTAAAGCTGTTGTCTCTTGACAAACAGCCATTCTGGAATATTCTTGATTCATATATTTTTACAATGAAAACAGTGCGGAATCTGTCAATCGCTGTGCTTCTTGTGCTTATTGCTGCCGGCGGATATTTAGTGAAAAATTCAGCAGGGACAATATTACCGACTTTTGTATACCAGCTTCAGGGCAGTGCAGCAGATGAGGTCCTGTCAAAGAATGAAAATGCTGTCAATGAGAATTTCAGAGCTGCAGAAGGCGGGTCAGTTTCTATTGTCAATTCACACGGGTTGGTTGAACTGCAGAATGGCTCTGATCTTAAAGTGGAGAAGTTGACAAAAAAACATGCCTGGTATAAAGTCGGATTTTCTAAAACTGCCTTAAAGAGTGATATTGCAAGCGGTCGTGTGGCGTTCCTGGTGAATCCGCATAAGAGAAATGAGTCGTTTAAAGTCAGGACTCCTGATTATCAGATTATTGTCAAGGGTACATATTTCAGGGTTGAACCTGATCTCTATGGAAAAATGGCAACGCGGGTGCTTGAAGGTGAAGTGAAAGTTGTTTCGAAATATTTCGGTGATACAGTTGTTAAAGCCGGTCAAAGTCTTGCGTTTGATCTTTTTACAAATGAGTATAAGATTCAGGATGGCGGTCAGATCCTTCAACGTAAAGATCTTGATATTGTGCCTAATGTAGATGAGCTTCGAAATTACAAAGCAATAACAATCAGAAGTTCTGTTCCTGATGCAGATGTAAGAATTGACAGCAGATATTTTGGGACATTGCCTTTGACGATTCGTCAACCATATGGAGTGCATCATATATGGGTCGGAAAAAGTGGGTATTATGCTGTAGATACAGTTATTACACTTGAGAAAGATAATGTGTTGAGTCTGGATCTGAAAGCTATACAAATTACAGAACCTGAAAAAATTAAAGTTTTCAATAACAATTCAAGGACTTTTCCATCAGATAAAAACGAAACTGTCTCTCCGGAGACTATCGCATCGGCACTTCTTGGTAATACAGATGATTTAAAGGCAATTTCAGAAATTGACAGTTTATACAGTCTGGCTCAGATGAAAGAATCGAAAGGCAACTGGAGAGATGCAGTATCACTCTATCAGGAAATATTTGAAAGTCCGGAGGTTACATCACTGAGAAAAGAGGATGCTCTGTTCTCGATTGCAAAAATACGGGCCGATAATGAGACTAATAAGGCTGAGGCACGTGAAGTATTTCTTACATACCTGGCGATGTATCCTGGTGGATTTTTCGCAGGAGAGACATGGCTGAGGCTTGCAGAGCTTGAGTTTAAGTCAAGTCCTGAAAACGCTGTACAATATTATTTAAAATATTTTGAAAAGTTTCCACGGCATCCAAGGATCTCTGAACTTCAGAACAGAGTGGGTGTTATATATCTTCAGCAGAAGAAATACAATGAAGCGATTTCTCTTTTTAGACAGGCACTTTCAAATATGGTGTCGCAGCCAAAGGGCGAAAGAGAAAATGTTATTTCGAATCTCTACAGAGCGCTTGAGGCAAAAGGCGACAACAAGAGTGCTGATTCAGTACTGCGGCTTTACAATATGAATTACTCTGATGAGAAATAGGTTTGATAAACCTTCCGCTTTTCATTATTTTATAGTTGTGTTTATTGTCAACTAATAATAAAAGGAGTATACATGTCAAAAAGTAATGACCATTACATTGTTGGCGTTCATATTACAAACAGAGTTGAAAATGTTCCATCAGTGCAGGCTGTTTTTACAGAGTTTGGATGTTATATTAAAACACGACTCGGGCTTCATGAAATATCTGAAGACAAATGTTCAGCAAATGGTCTTGTATTAATTGAATTGCTTGGTGATAATGGTAAGATTGATGCTTTTGTAAAAGCACTTAAAGCAATAAAAGGTGTTGATGTACAGAGTATGACTTTCAGACATGATTAATGATCTGCAGATTATGTATTGTAAATTCTGAAGTGTCTGTTGATTTTAATCTAAAAAACGCAAATGAAATTGTAAGTTTTGTATCTCGCCCCCTAAATCCCCCGCAGGGGGACTTCATGAAATTAGAATCTTACAAGTCCCCCTGCGGGGGATTTAGGGGGCGAGGATTGATGCGTTTACAAATGGGCTCACTTATTAAGTGAATCATGAAAACAGATTTATTTATTGATTTTCTTTAAATTAGATATGATTTACAAAACATCAAATTCGAGTGTTTTAAATATAAACAAGCATTCTCATTTAGGGAGTTAATTGAAAAAAATAGTACTTACAGGCGGCGGAACAGCAGGGCATGTTACTCCGAATATCGCGCTTATTTCAACACTTAAAGAGCATGGATTTACAATAGAATATATCGGTACTGCCAAAGGGATAGAAAATGAACTGATCAGTCGGGAGAATATTCCTTTTCATAAAATAAGTGCCGGAAAATTAAGACGATACATTGATTTAAAAAATGTCACTGACATTTTCAGAATATGTGCAGGTTTTCTGCAATCAATACTTCTAATGATAAGAATAAAGCCCGATGTCGTATTTAGTAAAGGTGGGTTTGTATCGTGCCCGGTAGTCTGGGCTGCACGGCTCTTTGGAATTCCTGTTGTTATACATGAATCCGATATGACACCAGGACTTGCAAATCGTCTTGCATTACCGTTTGTAAAAAAAGTTTGTTACAGCTTTCCTGAAACAGCGAAAAGTTTTTCCAATGACAAAGGTATTCAGACAGGAATTCCAATAAGAAAGCAGTTGTTTGACGGTAACAGTGCTGAAGGAAAAAAAATATGCGGATTTGATAATGAGAAACCGGTAATCCTTATTATCGGCGGGTCCCTGGGGTCGCAGATTGTTAATGCAGTTGTCCGCGAATCACTTCCGATATTACTTGACGAATACAATGTCTGCCATATTTGCGGAAAAGGCAACCTTGGTGAAACTCAGAAGAATTACCGGCAGTTTGAATATGTAAATGATGAATTGCCACATCTTTTCGCAATGGCTGATGCAGTAATTTCCAGATCAGGAGCAACAACCCTGTTTGAACTGCTCGCGCTTAAAAAACCTGCTCTGCTTATTCCTCTTGCGTCAAGTGCAAGCAGAGGTGACCAGATCCTTAATGCAGAATCGTTTGAACAGTCGGGGTTCAGCTGTGTGCTGCATCAGGATGAATTATCTGAAGAATCACTTATCAGTGCACTGAGTGTTGTGTTTAACAATCGTCAGAAGATGATTGACGCAATGAATAAAGCCGATATGTCACATGGTGTTGAAAAAGTTGTTGATGTTATTGAATCTGTAATAGTAAAGAAGATGAAATAAGTTCAGGCTTGACTTATCCTAAAAAACGCAAATGAAATTGTAAATTTTGTATCTCGCCCCCTAAATCCCCCGCAGACTTCAGGAAAATTCTTAAAGTCCCCCTGCGATTTAGGGGGCGAGGATTGATGCGTTTACAAATAGGTTCACTTATTAAGTGAATAATTAAAACAGATTTATGTATTTCTAGTCTAAATGCAAATCGGTGTAATCTGCTCTTATCTATATTCAAAGACCGGCAGAGAACGTTTCAGGAAAATGCCGACAGTAATCTCCTCTGATTCATTGTTAAACGAAGTTGAAGCATATTCAAGGGCACTTCTGCGGTCTGATAGATCACGATCTGCTGCTTTGTTAATATCTATTATCTGCTTTGAGCAATCCCTCTCATAAGACAATTTACCAAATGTAAGACATGGGGAAAATATGTGAACAAATGAAAAACCTCTGTGCAGAAATGCAGCTGTAAACATATCAGTCATGTGATCTTCATCTTCCGCTCTTGTCTGCGCAACAAATGTCGCTCCTGACACTATCGCCAGTTCAATAACATTTAATGCATTTTCATACTTGCCGCCGGGTGTCATTGATCCCATGTGTCCGCACTCTGATGTCGGTGATGATTGATTCTTGGTCATTGCAAACATGCGGTTATCCATGCAGAGAACTGTAATATTGATATTTTTGTTCGCTGCGTGAACAAAATGAGTGAGTCCGATCGAGAACAGGTCGCCATCGCCTGCAGTTACAATAACCGGAATGTCAGGCCGTGCCAGTCGTGCGCCGCAGGCAACAGGTATTGCCCTTCCGTGAAGTGTATGCATGCCGTATGAATTCATGAAAAATGGAAGCCTGGATGAGCATCCGATTCCTGAAATAATATTCACGCCTGATGGACTTACATTACAATCTGCAAGTGTCCTGACAAGAGAGGATAGAGTGCTGTTGAATAAGCACCCTTTACACCAGCTTGAGGAATTACCGTTTAGAAAGTCCTGCGGTTCAGTCATTGATAAATCTCTTCTGAACAAGGGATTCAAGTTCTATCTCAAGTAAATCAGGGTTTATCGGTTCGCCATTGGAAACAGTTAAAGAGACCGGTGATAAGCCCAGATTCATTTTTATCAGCTGTGAATATTGACCCGTGCAGTTGGATTCTGGTATTATAAGCAGATAACTGTAATCAAGAAGCTTCTGAAATGCCATTGAGCAGACAGGAAAAATAAGCTGAGGATAAAGCGCTGCTATACAGTACCCTTTTTTGCGCATTGATGCAACAGCAGTTCTTACAGCGGGTATGTCAGCTCCCCAGGCAGCAATTGAGAAATCTGATGTGTAAATAGACGTCTGCTCAAGGTCCCATTCTATAAGATGTGAATAATCTTTTTCAATTGATGCGCATTTCTCAATTCGTCTTGTTACCTGTAGAAGGTGATTCTCAGGTGATTCAGATGGTAAAGAGTGACTGTCATGTTCAAGGCCTGTGACAATATAAGAACAATCTGAAATGCCGGGAGCCGGAAGTACGGGAAAAACAGAATTGCCGCTGGAATAGCGCTCGAAGGTTGTATTGACGTTTTCAGAAACAGTTTTTCTGACAATGACTGGCTCGCGTGGTGTCAATAGACAGGCTTCAATGGATTCACTTGAGAATGCAAACGCTGCAGAGCTCAGAAGAATTACCGGGCACGCATATTGTTCTGCGCAGTTGAATGCGGTAATTGTAGTATGATAGCAGTTTACAATTGATGACGGTGCAAGGACAATGCGCTCTTCTTCCCCATGTCCGCCAAATACAGCCGGCAGAAGGTCTTCCTGTCCATGATGTGTGGGAATTCCACTTGATGGCCCTGAGCGCATAACATCTGTAATTACAGCTGGAATTTCAGCGGTTGATAAATAACTGATGAATTCCTGCATCAGAGAGAAGCCCGGGCCCGATGAGGCAGTCATTGATTTGACTCCTGAGAATGATGCTCCGCATACTGCTCCGATTGCGGCTATTTCATCTTCAGCCTGATAAACAATGCCGTTATATTCAGGAAGCGATCTGGAAAGAAAATCGCCAATTGACGTTGCGGGAGAAATCGGGTATGATGAAAAAAAACGGCACCCGGCGTCAATGGCTCCCCTGCATATTGCCTGATTTCCATCAATGCATTCGAGAGTTTGATCTGATACTGACTGAATGCGTGGAACGTAAGGCTCGAGTGTTTCCGAGGCCCACATATATCCATCGTTGACATCTAATATTATGGAGTTAAGCAGATCGTTTCCCGATGAGTATTTAATGTTTATCAGTTCGAGTACTGATTTTAAATTGACATGAAAAAGAAATGAAATTGTTCCAAGCAGAAAATAAGCAGGTGAAACAGGTTTAAGAATGTGGACAGGAATAAAAAGAATTGAATCGCGCCACTTGAAAAGATGAGCCGGCAGTGCTGTCAGGGAAGGGCTGCATATAATACATCTGAAGTCTGACTGTAAAGATATATCATTGTCAAAATGTAAATCTGAAGTATCAAAAAGCACAAGGCAGTCAGTATTTCCGACCTGACTGGAAATCATATCAGCGGATATTGAAACAGTTGCAGTTGTTTTACCGGATCTTATTGAAGAAGGAATGCTTTTATAAAGTGACGAGTGATAGCCTGATGTAATAGCGGCCCTGAAAAAAAGATCACTTATCCCTATAATGCCGTCTCCGGCTTTTGCGCTTATTTTAATACGGTATGGTTTATTCATAGTCCAGAAAGATCGTATGTTAAAGTAAGAGAGAAAAATGTATTGTGCCATCATTTATACCAAAAAAAAGAGTGCATAAAATTATAAAAGATCAATTTCAAAGCCTCCAATGGTTCAAACATCTATAAAGTGTTACTGAAAGCTTAATCCACAGCAGTTTCCCGGCTCGATGTGCAGCCGCTTTTGCAAATGTAAAGGCCTTTCCTGTTTGACAATTGAACCTGAAGTGCTTCGATTCCTACTAAAACAGAAGAGATTATTGTATCATGAACAGCAACAGGGATTATATGAACAAGATACGTTATATTAGTAATTCAAGTATATCAGCAGTATCCGTTTTTTTTCTTTTGACAACTGCAAATATTAATAAGTCAGATGCCGCAGACTACAACTATGCGGAAGTTCTTCAGAAATCTATGTGGTTTTATGAGGTTCAGCGAAGCGGGAAAATGGCTGATAACAACCGCGTTGAGTGGCGCGGGTCATCCGCGGTCGATGATGGCAGTGACGTCGGGCAGGATTTGAGCGGCGGTTGGTATGATGCCGGAGATAATATGAAGTTTAATTTCCCAATGGCATCATCAGTGACTCTTCTTGCCTGGGGAGGTCTTGAGTATGGTGCAGGATATCAGAAAATCGGTCAATGGGGATGGTTTCTGAGCAATATAAAATGGGCGACTGATTATTTTATCAAATGTCACACTGCACCGGATGAGTTCTATGGCCAGATCGGCATAGGGATGATAGATCATAAATGGTGGGGTGCACCAGAAGTTTTCCCAAATGAGAGGCCGTCATACAAAATTGATGCTGAGAATCCGGGCAGTGAACTTGCGGCTGAGGCTGCCGCAGCACTTGCGTCATCTTCTATGCTTTTCCGTGCAACAGATGCAGCGTATGCGGATCTCTGTTTAAAACATGCACGGGAGCTGTTTAATTTTGCAGAAACAAAAAAGGGCCTGTATCACGAAGCAATTACTGATGTAACTGATTTTTATAAATCGTGGAGCGGCTATGAGGATGAGCTTGTCTGGGCTGCCATCTGGCTTTACATTGCGACAAAAGAGGCCGCGTATCTTGAAAAAGCTGAAGCCGGATATGCATATTTACCAAAAGAACCGCAGAGTACAACACCGAAATTCAAGGAAGCGCTTTCCTGGGATGATAAAACGTATGGCTGCTATGTACTTCTGGCTAAAATTACAAATAAAGAAAAATATCACGCCGATGCGCAGCGCTGGCTTGACTGGTGGACATACGGATATTCTGTACGTAAATCAGGCGGGAGCACTTGGAGCGGTGACCTTGGGATTGCATACACCCCCGGAGGTCTTGCATGGGTTCGGCAGTGGGGACCGATCCGTTACGCGGCAAATACTGCGCTTGGAGCACTTGTGTACAGCGACTGCCGCGATGTTCCGTCAAAGAAAAAAGAGCTATATTACAACTGGGCAAAAAGCCAGATAGATTTTGCGCTTGGCGATAATGAAATCAAACGCAGCTATGTCTGCGGATTTGGCACGAATCCTCCCTCCAGACCGCATCACCGCAGCATGCACGGCCCGTATCTTGACGATAATGGAAGAACACCGGTTGTGTCGCGGCATGTATTGTATGGAGCGCTTGTAGGCGGTCCGGGCCAGGACGGTTCTTTTACAGATGATAGGCTTGACGCAGTTAAGAATGAGGTTGCAACTGACTATAATGCCGGCTTCAGTTCTGTACTTGCCCGTCTTGTAAAAGATAACAGTGGTACACCACTGGCAGACTTTCCTTCCCCGGCTGTGCGGGATACAGAGTATGTGGTGGTGGCAAAAGTAAATACACCGGGGGACCGTTTCACTGAAATATCTGCGACAGTTCAGAATAAGACAACCTGGCCTGCAAGATATTCCAGAAATCTGAAAATCCGGTATTATGTCAATTTGTCGGAAGTATTTGCTGCCGGGTTGACACTTGATGATGTCAGTGCGCAGTACAGAGATTGCAACCTGTGCGGGGCTCCTCTGAACGTATCGGAACTGATCAAGTCTGAAGCCGGTGATGATGTTTACTATACGGAAATAAGTTTTGACGGCGAAAAAATATATCCCGGAGGTCAGTCTGCATACAGGCGCGAAGTTCAGTTCCGGATCGGTCTTCCTGAAACTGCTCCTCAGACTGTGTGGGATCCAACAAATGACCCTTCATTTGAAGGGTTGACAACCATGTCCGATACTGCCTGGCATGCAAAGATTCCGGCGTATGAAGATGGACTGCTTGTGTGGGGCGAAGATCAGGATGGCTCAAAGTTTAAACCATCGGTGTGGAATAAGCCTGAGTTTACTGAACCGAAGTATAACGTGTCAGGATGGGATAATTCTCTTTTCAAGGGTGCCGGTATTGAATCTGTAAAATTCGGATCACTGAAATCTGCGACAGACCGTTACTGCCTGTTCACGCACAAAGGTGATGGACTGCTTATAACTGCTATTGACAATGTGCGCATAAATATCTTTACGCTCGATGGAAGGCTGCTCAGAACAGCTCAGGTGGAAAAGGGCAGGACCGCAAAGGTTTCGTTTTCCGGGATAGCTTCGAATTCGTTTATTATAGAAACTGTACATAAAAACATGAGTTACAGTGATCTGGTTTACAAAACAAATGTACGGTGAAGTACCTGCAGAATGCTCCTGATTTAAATCTGAATTCCGCAGAGCACCACGATTCAACTGCGGAGTTCAACTGTTTCTACAGATCATACTGCAGGATAATGCAGTGAATACTCATGAATACAGTAATGTCATGGAATCAGTCGAATTCTAATGCAATGATACTCAGATTGGTTTATTTTAGCTGCAGCAGATAAAATAGGAAAAATATCGGGGTAAAAGTGTAATCGGGGGGAGATTATGGGCAATTATTCAATAAACAAAATTCAGTCAGTATCAATCTGGCTGATATTTTTGATTCAGCTCTCAGGTGCCGCTGCTTTGTATCGTGTAAATTCTTCATATGAGGACAGTGTCCGGATCGCCTTTATCTGGAATGATGCAACTGGTTCCTGTGGAGATGAAACAAGCCCGGTCGGAGAGAAAACTCTTGCGTTTGCTCTTAAGTCAATAGACACTTCAATTGTTCGAAATGTAAAGTCAATTAAGAATTCACAGTCTGATAAAACTACCTGGAATGATATTGTCTCTCTTTGGGGAGACAGTCTGTTGCCGCACGCTATAGTACATGTAAATGCAGGGTGGTCTTACGGGTGGAACGAGAAGGAACTGGATACAATTTTTAGCAATGCTGTGCAGAACAAGATTGGAATTGTGTCAATAGGTGATGATGCTGCGAGTCTGGGGACAACAGCTTTTGGATTTGACAGTATTGATAACGCCCCTGCCCCGCTTGGGGATGCAATGGGTGTTGACTCATTATGGCTTGGATTGCTCAGGAATAATGATGAAAAGCTGAAAATTTACACAAGTGGAACCATTCTGCAATATCCGGGATTGAACGGAATAATTTCCAATGCAGCAGATTCAATATTAAAAGGAAATGTATTAACATTTTTTCCGGTTGGAGAGGGACGCTGCCAGGCAGATGCCGATAAGTACAATGTTTTATATCCGCAATGGATAACAATGCTTGCATATCAGCAGGGATATGATGACGGAGCACTTTTAAACGGGCCCGATGAATTGAATGTTCTTGTTGCTATACAGGATACAATTAAGAAAAAACTGATCCGCAGGGCCGTAGCGCTCTCATTTCAACCCCAATTTCTAAGGGATTCGATTGCTGTCGAGCAGATCACCTATGATGCAATAATGTTCGCTTCGTTGACACATACTTTAAGTGTCGCATCAAAAATGTTTCTTAGAGTTGACAGCGATACACTCAGGGCAGGGGAAAATGTAAATATCACTGCTGAGTTATTTGATCAGTATAATGAAAAAATGGATGAGAAATCTGGACTTGTCAAGTGGATAATTCTTGATGGCGTCACAGGTGATACGTTGACGTTTGCATCAGGAGGCAGCACTGCCCTTACTGCGGCACGTGCGTGGAGGACTGTGACAGTACAGGCAGATTTTTATGACCCCGAGACTGGTGCATCAGTCAGTACTTCCGCAAAAGTATATGTTATGCCGGGTGATCCGCACCATCTTGACATCAGAAACAGTCCGGATATAAAAGCCCAGGAACTGAACAGTGATGCTCCTCAAATATTTATGACATTTACAAAAGCAGATCATGATACATCTGTGTTTGCTATTGTCAGGGACCGGTTCGGAAACTACGTAAAACCCGCCTATGGCACAGTGGAATGGGTTTCAGGTAATTTAAAAGTTGTAAACGTATCATCAGATAACAGTAATATTGCAAAAGGGGTAATAGTTAAAATCGATGGCGGGAATACAGCTGTTTATGTAAATAGCCCGGGGCTTTTATCCGACAGCCTCGGTATCAGTGTTGCAGATAATAATTTTGTGGACAGGGCCTATACACGTGACACGGATGGAAACGGGTTCATTGACATGATAGAGGTTCATTTTGACAGTATTGTCATAATTGCGTCAATGCAGAGTCCGTTTGTAAATATTGCGGTATCATATGATAACAAAAATTTTGTCATAACAGGAATTGCTGCACAAAACGGTATATCAGACAGTATAATTAATATTAAAGTAAATGAGGATACGTCCGGAGCTCTTCAGACAGCGTTGATATGTGACGTTAAAGGAACGATACCTCTTTATATAAATGACAAATCAGACATATACAATGTAAGTGTCAATGAAGTCACTATTGATGGAGCAGGCCCTGTGCTTCAGAGAGCACTTTACTTTTATAATGATAATCCAGCGCTCGGGGATACATTGCTCCTTGTACTGAGTGAGCCGGTGAAAAGAGAATCTCTTGTCAATTTATTGCCTGAAAAATCATTTGTCTACTACTGCTGTGATAATAATATGAAAGAGACGGCAATTCTGATAAATTCCATCTGGTCGATCAGATCAGACAGAGATTACATTGACACTGTCAGGATAGCTGCCGACATGTCTATTGTTAATAAGTATGGAATCACGTTGGGGGATCTTATGCAGTTTGTTGACAATGGAACTGATATAAGTGGAAATGCTGCTCCGTCAAAAGATTTGTCAAGAAAAACGGCAGTAGAGTTTATGGGCCGCAATAATATTGTTACAGCCGTATATCCCAACCCTTATAATATTGACAAAATAAAAATCGCCGATTTTCCACAGAGTATCAGGAATACATATAAGGATTTAATCGGTAATTATGATGAAGGAATGATTATTACTGTAACTGCAAAGAAAAATCTGAAAAAGAACAGTAGCGGCTTCTTTGGACAGGTGATAATTTATGATGCAGTTGGGAATATTGTTGTAAAAGGTATTTCTCTGAGACAGGTTGGAAATTCTCTGGAATATGGTTTTATATGGAATTGTGCGAATGAAAATAAAAGGCGCGTGGCGGCCGGGACATATCTAATGGTTGTCAAGGTCACTGGTGCTGATAACGGGGAACAGATGACAGACTCAAAAAAAATCGGAATAACTTTGAAGTGATAATATTATAGGACATTATTGAAAAAAACGGTTAATTGACATAAATTATATCAAAGTTTATGCCTCTTTTGTTATAATTAAGCAGGAGTTATTTGCATAGCAGATAGGTAAGAATGCATTTTAAATGAATAAGTCAGATGACAGCCTGCGCAATTCAATGAAATAATTAAAGTTATGTAAATATTAAGGGTGATTGCACCATCTTAGAAAAAGGATATAAACAGTGAAGTGTTTTGAAATAACCAGATGCAGTGAACAGGACAGGAACTCCTGTATGGTTTGGAAAACCTACAAAGATACCCCGTCTGAGATGGAAAATATAAAGTGCTGGGTAATAAAAGGTGTGTATCAGGATGAAAACCGGGAACAGCTTCAGAAATGCCGGAAGTGCCAGTATTATCAGAAGATACATCAGAATACCGGAATCACTTCAAGTTTGAGCAGTGATGTTGCTGTTGTAACGTGTGAGGGTTCCATCAATAATGATAAAACACGTGCTCTGGATCAGGTATGGTCAGGTCTGAAAAAGAACGGTAAATATAAAGTCCTTATGGATATATCGAATGTAACCAATATCTACTCATGCGGACTTGGTGAACTGATAAAAATTCATAAGGAAGCTGAAGCAAATAAGGGTGTACTGCTTCTTGTTGGCGCGCAGCAGACAGTACATAGAATAATTACAGGTACAAAGCTTGACCGTATACTTCGGTTTGCGGCTGATCAGGACGCTGCTGTAAAATTTTTCCAGGATATGAAGAAAAAAGAGAGCGAGGCCATTGAAGCAGCGAGTAAACCTGCACCTCCGCCGCCAAGGGTGGTTAAGACAAGAATCCCATGCTGGGTTTACTGGAAGGGAAAAAATTCCAAGAATGCATCACACTGCGACGACTGCTATAAGAAAATTACAAATAGTAAAGACCCATGCTGGATAGTAGAGGGCATGGTCGAGGGAATATTGTTTCAATATGTGAATGAAGAGTGTATAGGGTGTAAATATTTTAATGAGTTCTGCGACTCGACGGATTATTCTGAAACAGAAGCTCAGAAGCAATAGCAGTTTCAGAATAATCAGCTCGGAAAGAATAAACCCTTGAGGGATTTGTCACTGACTATAAACAGATCATCCTTTTCTGCGTTCATTGACACGCGAAATTGATGCTCCGAGAGCAATAAGGCGCTCATCAATTTTTTCGTACCCTCTGTCAATCTGCTCGATGTTGTTGATTGTGCTCTTGCCCTCTGCCGCAAGGGCCGCGATAAGAAGCGCATAGCCTGCGCGTATGTCCGGTGAGCTCATAGTAGCGGCGTAAAGCGGTGACGGGCCGACAATAACCGCGCGGTGCGGGTCGCAGAGAACGATCTGAGCTCCCATTCCGCAAAGTTTATCTGTAAAGAAAAGCCGCGATTCGAACATCTTTTCGTGAATCAGACAGGTTCCTTCCGATTGTGTTGCTGTTACAAGTAGTATTGACATAAGGTCACTTGGAAACCCCGGCCACGGGCTGTCGTCAATGCGCGGGATAGCTCCTCCGAGATCTTTACGGATTTTAAGTGTCTGACGGCCGGAAATATGAAGGGAATGATTTTTTTCGTTTACATCCACAGCAACGCCGATCCGCTCAAACTGAAAAAGAACCATCCGCATTATTGATGTGTCAACGCCTGTCACAGTGATATCCGATTGCGTTGCTGCGGCGAGGCCGATAAATGAGCCGGCTTCAATGTAGTCGCATCCGACAGTATGCTCCACAGGATTCATCCCCGGTTTAGAACATCCGTGAACCGTAAGAACATTTGATCCTATGCCGTCAATTTTTACACCGAGTTTTTCAATAAAACGGCACAGTCCCTGAACGTGGGGTTCTGAAGCGGCATTTGCAATTACTGTAATTCCTTTTGCACCTGCTGCTGCAATTACAGCGTTTTCAGTTGCTGTAACAGAGGCTTCGTCAAGGTAGATATTCGCCCCGTCAAGCCCCTTTGGTGCCTCAAGAATAAAATTGATCTCCTGGGTGATCTCGGATGAAACTTTACGTTCAATCTGGAATTTTGCTCCAAGCGCCTGAAATACTATAAAATGTGTATCAAGTCTGCGATGGCCGATCATGTCGCCGCCGGGCTGGCGAATTATCGCGCTGCCGGTTCGGACAAGCAGTGATGACGCAAAAAGTATGGATGCACGTATGGCGCTTGACAGTTCAAGAGGCAGGGTTGAACAGGTGATCTCTGAGGGATCTATTGTTACTGTTCCGTCAACTATTGATGAAACACGCGCTCCGAGTACGGATGCAATTTTTAGCATGTTTCGGACATCTGCAATGTCAGGTACATTGTGAAATGTCACCTGTGATGAACTGATAAGTGAGGCGGCCAGAAGTGGCAATGCTTCGTTTTTATTGCCGGCTACCTGAATGCTTCCCTGTAATTTGTGCTTACCTTCAACAATAAATGAGCTCATTGAAACTCCTGTAATAGAAAGATATACTAAAATAACATATTACACAGCAGAAACGGCAATAGAGTAAAAACGTAACAGACAAATTTAATGCATGGAGAACAATACAGTAATTTCTCTCATTTTGATTAAAGTTTAATTATATTAACGAAAAATAGGCAGAGAACATTTTTAATAACCTCTGTTTGCGTTTGTGCAATTTCTTGACTAATGTCTATCTTCTGGGGATTCTTCTTTGATTGGTGAGTGCACGCCGCTTTCATAACGAACTGCGGATTTCGAGCCATTCAAGGGAACAACCAAAATTCCGATAAGAGGGATCAAGAAATGGCCCGCGAACAGAGGAATTTATATAAAAATTGCTGCTTATTTTAAAATAAGTTCCTCATACTTCTTTACCATCAGGTCGGTAAGCTCCTCTTTTTCACCGAGATGTTTCAGTGCAAGCGCAACTGATTCAATAGTAGAAAGCCCCTCTTTTTTTGTCTGATTACGCAGCGATTCATGTTCCGGATTCAGTGAGATACGGTTGAGTTTCAGAAACCATGGATTTCTCCACCATAGAGTTTTTGCCTGTTTCCAGGAGCCGTCAATGGCGATAATTCCACGCAGATTAGCAGATGCAAGAGGGATCTTCTCTTTTTTTCTACCTGTCACCTCAACAGGATCTTTACTGCCTGTGCTGCCTTTGAGATAGAGAATTCCCCATTCAGAAGGGAGCTCGGATTCACCGGCAACTTTCTTGAAACTTGGCCAGGATAATCCTACAAAAACCTTACTATTCTTTAATAATAGATTACAAAGACGCGCAGAATTCAATTTTTTAAACTGTTCCTGCGGATGCTGGAGAATGACAACCTTAATATGGTTTTCATTCGTAGTGACTTTATCACAGATGCACTGACTTTTAAGTCTGAAGCATTTTTCACAAGCCTGGTGTTTTGTGACACGTTCATGCACCCGTGGATCTTTTTCTTCGATTATTTTTTTTTGTTCCATATTCTCAATCTTTTGTTTGATTCAAAAATAGCAAAACGGGGGCATCTTTCATAGTTTTTTTGATACTATCTAAAACTTATCTTGGATTTTTGCAAGCAAACAGTTATTTTTTGGGGCTCAATAAGACTTTTTTTAGTTAAGCGAGGGTGGCGGAACTGGCAGACGCGCTAGACTTAGGATCTAGTAGGGTGACCTGTGGGGGTTCGATTCCCCCCCTTCGTATTTTTTAACCGCGTACTTTCATAGACTAAGGCTGCGGTTGCAATCTGACAGAGTATATAAGAATTACTAAACATTTTTGATTCAGGAGGGATTGTCCCTTGAAAGCAACTGTTTCATCTCCAGAATCCTGGAAACGTATCATTGAAGTTGAAATTCCTGTTGAGGAAGTAAATAGCGCATTTGATGAAAAGATGGCAAAGTACAGAAAAGAGCTGAAAATGCCCGGTTTTCGTCCTGGTAAAGTCCCGGCAGCTCTGATTAAGCAGCGTTTTGGTGGATCAATACGCGGCGAGGCTATTGATGAGCTTGTTCAGAAGACTTTCCGTCAGGCATGCGATGATAATAAAATTGTTCCGATTGCACAGGCAAAAGTGAACGATCTGAAAGCTGAAGAAAATGCGCCGGTTTCGTTTGCAATTGAGATTGAAGTTGATCCTGAAATTGAAATTAAAGGTTACGATAAAGTCAAGGTAAAAGTATCACCGAAAAAGATCAAGGACAGCGATATTGATGATGCAGTCAAGGGTCTTCAGGACCGGTTTGCAGAATTTAAAGATGTCAGCCGCGAAGCAAAAAAAGGTGATTATATCCGTTTTGAATATCTTAAAGTTGTTATGGATGGGGTTGAACGTCCAAATGTTCAGAATCCAACATATCCGGTTGAACTTGGCGCTGAAAGTCAGATCAAGGATTTTGATAAAGGCCTTATGGGTCATGCCGCAGGGGAGACTGTTGATGTCGAGGTGAAATTCCCCAAGGATTATGCTGAGGCTGATATCGCCGGCAAAATAGGCCAGTTTCAGATAAAGATTACTGCGGTGCAGGAGAAAATACTGCCTGAAGTAAACGAAGAGTTTCTAAAGAAAATGGGTACTTTTGCTGATGAAGCAGCGTTCCGCGCAAATGTTAAAGAGAACCTTGAAAAAGAAGAGGCTTCCCGCGCTAAAACTGAAGCACAAAACGAAGCTGTTGAAAAAATTATTAATGAGAATCAGTTTGATGTGCCATCGGCAAGAATTGAACAGTTTATTGATTACATGTACAATGAGTCAACCAGATATAACCGTCCTGGAACACCTCTTCCTCCACGTGAAGAAGTTGCGGCTCATTATCAGGAAACTGCTGTCAAATCAATCAAACGTCAGAGAATTCTTGATTTTATCGCAGCAAAAGAGAATATCAAAGCTTCTCAGGAAGAGGTTGATAAAGAAGTTCAGCGTCTTGCAGATATGTATAATCAACCATTTGAAACACTTAAGCAGACTTTCAGAAAAAATGGGACAACCAACAGAATTCGTGAAGATCTCAGAGAACAGAAGACTCTCGATTATCTGGTTGGCGAAACTGCGTAAACTGCATGGTCAGCCCGTATTTGATTAGTAGTAATTGATTTTTAATGGTCTCTGGTCTATGCCGGAGACCATAATTTTTTCTGCAGATTAAACTCAGCGATTCAAGTGGTTGGAAAAAGTTTAATTTATTCAGATAAATATTGCAAATCTATGAATCTTGATAGCTGTCAGTCTTAAAGATATTATTTTATCGAATATATCAATACGCAGCACCCTGCACGGTTTGATGGATTTGCAGGATCTGCCGGTTTTAATCTTAAATTCAGGTCAAGACAGCTGTAATAAATAACTGCCTGATTTTTGAAGAAAATAGACAGTTGAACTGAAATAAATATCAGGTATTAGTTCTAAAAGACTTTCCTGAAATGAGTTCGTTATAGTATACTTGTATCAGTAACGACTAAATGCGAAAGGAACATAATTATGCCTCTTATACCTATGGTGATAGAACAGACCGGGCGTGGCGAACGGTCATATGATATTTACTCTCGTCTGCTCAAAGAAAGAATCATTTTTTTAGGATCAGAGATTGATGATACGATCGCCGATCTTGTAATGGCTCAACTCATTTTTCTTGAATATGAGGATTCCGATAAAGATATCACTATCTATATTAATTCGCCGGGTGGTGTTGTTTCTGCCGGACTTGCAATATACGATACAATGCAGTTTATCAAACCGGACGTATCGACAATCTGTATTGGCCAGGCTGCAAGCATGGGTGCAATTCTGCTTGCTGCAGGAACAAAGGGCAAACGCTACTGCCTGCCTCATGCTCGTGTGATGCTGCATCAGCCTCTTGGCGGTGCCGGCGGTCAGGCTTCTGATATCGCCATTCACGCAAAAGAAATTATCCATGTTAAAAATTCACTGAATCAAATTATACAGAAACATTCCGGTCAGTCACCTGAGGTTATTTCACGTGATACGGATCGAAATTTTTATATGTCTGCAGAAGAAGCAAAAGCATATGGTCTTGTTGATGAAATTCTGACTGTAAGGGAATAGATTAAGTATGACGTCTAAAACCCGCTATCCGGGAATTAAATGCTCTTTTTGTGGTAAAGGACCCGATGATGTCGGGAAGCTGATTACTGGTCCGTCTGTGCATATCTGCAATGAATGTGTTGATATGTGCAATGAGATTCTGCGTGAAGAGAGAACAGCTGTACCAGTTGATCTGAGCCTCGACAGTCTTCCTACTCCACGTGAAATGCGTACTTTTATTGATCAGTATGTTATCGGTCAGGATGAAGTGAAGATGGGCGTGTGCGTTGCCGCATATAACCATTTCAAGCGTATTCTGTCGCGAACAGCTCCGGGTAACGATGATGGTGTTGAGATTGATAAATCCAACATTCTCATGGTCGGGCCGACAGGCACTGGAAAAACTCTGATTGCGCAGACACTTGCACGACTTCTCAAAGTGCCGTTTACGATTGTTGATGCCACGATTTTCACTGAGGCCGGCTATGTTGGCGAGGATGTCGAGAATATGCTTGTAAGGTTACTTCAGGCAGCAAATTACGATGTCGCAAAAGCAGAAAAAGGAATCATATACGTCGATGAATTCGATAAAATATCGAGAAAGTCAGCTAATCCATCAATAACCCGTGATGTGTCCGGTGAGGGTGTTCAGCAGGCAATGCTCAAAATTCTTGAAGGAACAGTCTCAAGTATTCCTCCCAAGGGCGGCCGTAAACATCCCGAGCAGAATCTAATACAAGTAAATACCCGTGATATTCTGTTTATTTGCGGCGGAGCATTTGAAGGTCTGGATAAGATAATTGAGGCACGTATCGGTGAAAGCCGTATGGGTTTCAATGCAGAGATAAAGCGCAAGAAAACACAGCGTATGGGTGAAGTATTACGAAAAGTTGAACCTGATGATCTGATTCGTTTCGGTCTGATCCCGGAAATCGTCGGACGTCTGCCGATGGTTCTTGGTCTTGATGAACTCGATGAAGAGGCGCTGATGCAGATTCTGACAGAGCCCAAAAATGCATTGACCCGTCAGTACCAGAAGCTTTTCAATATGGATGGAATCCGCCTGACAATCACCCGCGATGCTCTTCGAGAAGTGGTGAAAATTGCCCATCAGAAGAAAACCGGCGCACGTGGTCTTCGCAGTGTAATTGAGGCCGCGCTTGTACCTGTAATGTACGAGACACCATCACGGGATGATATAAAAGAGATTCTTGTTTCGCGGGAAGTTATCCTGAAGCAGGCAGCACCGGTGTACACACTGAAAAAAGATAAAAAAATCGCCTGACAGATCAATTTTATGGTTGTCTGATCCTGTGCGATGATTTATTTTAGTGGTCAAATTTGATAAAATGCACCATTAGCTCAGTTGGTAGAGCAGCTGACTCTTAATCAGCGGGTCAGAGGTTCAAGTCCTCTATGGTGTACTGAATATAAAGGTCGAAAATGCTTAAATCAGAGTGTTTTCGGCCTTTTTTTATTTCTGTCCGATTCCGAACGTCCTAAGCTGAAACCCCTGTAAATCTATCAAAAATCTTGTTTTTCAGGGTAAAACCGGACACCTGACTGGACCCTTTAAACTTAACAATTAATAGAGCACAAACGCATTGCCTTCCAATACAATGCGGCTTCTGGAGACGTTCAGAAGCTGCATTTCCCTTATTTTGACCGGACACTTGGGCCAAAAAACCGGACACTTTGATTTCATTTGTAAACAAAACACTCGAAAAGGAACGTGAAAATGAAAAGCTATTGCATACAAAACAGCGGTGATTGTCAGACTTGTTCACTGGTGAATTATGGGCGCGACTGTCAGAACAATCTGATTACTGATTTAGGGCTTGAATCTGACCGGAAATAATGGTGATTAATGATAAAATGTCCATGACTGCATTTTAGGTTGGTACGGTTTTGTAACATATCAAAAAGGTACTTCTGATGATATTTTGAGCAATCCGGTGAAAAAAACTCACTCTTTCGTTTAAAAAAAAACAAAAAATATTAAGTTCCCTTTCCTTCGGGTTCAGGTGATATTTGACATATGATGCGTTTTTATATGCTAATCTATTATTTTGATAAAAGGGGGTAAGGTCTGGCCGCCAATAACTTGCACCTTGCAGCAAGTTCCCCCTTTTAGTTGCTCTTAATTGCAGGGGAAAGACCATTCTTGCAAGGGGGTTATTTTTGGGCGCATTTGATGATTTAATTAATAGCGTTATGCTTTCATCTAAAGAGTATTTCGATTTTTTTAATTGTGATAGAGCCTTTAAAACAAGCCTAAGTTACAGTAATTCGTGGTGTCCGGGAATTGCTAATACGGATATGTTCTTACAAGATTCTGATTATTCTTTTTTACATAATTGGTATTCAGATTTGTCTTTACTTGTGACAAGTCTGCATAACAAAAACCGATATAGTACAGTTTGTTATTTGAGTGATCTCAAAGAATATTTTATAAGCTGCAATTCAACACTTTCAGACTTTATTATGAGTAAAGGGCTTTTTCAGGGGTGTTCCATTCAATATTCAGAAAGTCCGGTAGAAAACAATACCCATTTTGCAATTTATGCGTACAATAAAGTTCCAAATTTTCCGAAACAATTCAAGGACTACATTACATTTCAAGTATCATTGGATGCAAAAATTTATGAAACATTAGAAAATATTGATCCTGAAGGTAACAATTTAATGTTAAATGGAAAATGGAATGAAATTGACTTTGAATCACTAAAGAATAGATTAAAGATGCTGGAACAAGTGAATTCAATAAAGGATCAATCACTTGAAGTACAGAGAAAACCAAGCCTGTTTTGTGGTTGTACTCTAAGGGAAGTGATCGTTATAGAGCAATATTTATTACAGCAAGTTCAAAAACTTAATCCTGTGATTGAAGAAAAAACGGAAGCACTTTTTAGAAGCCAGACAAGCCGTAAAGATTCCATTTATTTAATGCAGGTTGCAATAAATAACCATTTACCCATTAAGTACCAAGGGTCTCCTTCTTCTGATCCAGCAATAAAAACACTGAATAAATTTAACAAAGCAAATGATTGGTCTTTTGGTGAACAATGTGAAAATAGTTCAAAGCCTAAATTAAAGAATAATAATAAATTGTTCACTGGAACCTATCACGAACTCTACAAAAAAATTACTGGTAAAAATGACAAAGAGAATGAATTTAATGCTTTTAAAGAAAAACTAAAACGTAAACTTAAAAATCCTGTTGATGGAATGGAACTGTCTGCCAACGGTAACACAAGACAAACAAAAATCACCATTACAAACTTCTCGCTAAAAAAGATAAAAAAACTTTCCGACTGCTAATTCATTCGCACGCGATTCACACTATAATAGCACAAATGACCAGTATTTATTGGTTGTTTTTGTTCGTGTGAATACGTGTGAAAAAACCTGCTTTTAATACCTTATTTTGCATATATAGTAGAAAATTGCATATTGCTATTTAATCTAAAAGAGGTTATATTATGACTATGTACAGTGTAGTTATCAGAAGAAAAAACTTGCGGGAAATAACCCGTTTGCCTAAAGAAGTAATTCGCCGGTTTGATCTTTTGTACGAAGTTTTAAAACAAAGCGGGCCAGCAGGCCCCTGTCAATGGCAAAATTACAGCAAGCTGGGTGAAAATGAATATCATTGTCACTTGAATTACAGATATGTGGCATGCTGGAGATGTGAAAAGAAATCAATTGTTGTGGAGGTTTACTATGTCGGTTCCCGTGAAAACGCCCCGTATGCTTAATTTGAAGTTTAAAAGTAATACACCGGTAAGAGTTCTGCGAGAAGTAAGAACGCAGTATTCACAATATATTGATGATTCTGAAGATCTTCTGGAATATGGAAAAACAGAAACGCATGAACAGGTATCATCCGGTATGTCTCCCGGTGAAAAGCTTCGGGAATTACGAATTGTAACTGGTCGTACGCTTCAGGCACTGGCTGATGAAATTGGTGTTACACCACAGCGTGTGAATGCTTATGAAGCCGGGCGATATGGCATATCAAAAGCAATTGCCCGGAAGCTTGCGGCTGTTTTTGGTGTAAGCGTAAGTGTTTTTATTTAAGATTACTTATCAGGTAGGTTGATTACCGACAAATATATGTATCTCTATTTCTGCTACTTGCAGATAACCGCATTGACAACAGTTTGCGTGTACGCCTATCTGTAAAAAGTAATTCCTCAACTTTACAGTATGTATATGAACTCTGGCGTTTTGAATCAACCCAGCTCCGCAGGCAGTATAAACTAGACTCCATTTATGTAAATTATTTGCCGGAAATAGCTATTGTCAACCCAGTACCGACAAAAACAGAACCAGTTACCCGGTTGAATGATTTACTGAAGGAATGTGATTGAAATAGATTGTTCAGTTTTACGCCAAATATGGCATATAACATAAAGCACCCGAATGCAACAACTCCTAATGTTGACAGTATAATAATAAATTCATTTGTGTTTACACTCTCAACGTTTATAAACTGAGGGAAAAGCGCTGTAAAAAATAAAATACCCTTGGGGTTTCCTATCGCAACTAAAAAACCTTCAATGAATAGTTTGCAACCGCTTTTTGAAACGCTATGATTATTTATTATCCGACCAGTTTTAACAGGTTCAAATATCAATTTGATACCTATGAATATTAAATAAATTATACCAATCCATTTTATGATATTAAATACTACACCAGAAGCCATTAACACAGCTCCTAATCCTAATATCGAGGCTAAAGCCATCAGAAGATTTCCAATTAAATTTCCTGAACAACTATAAAATGTCCTTAATAGACCATGATTCATGCCATGATTAACAGCTAAAAGCATACTTGGGCCGGGAGTAATGGTCGCAATAAACAGTATTAAAAAGTATGCTGAAAAATATTGAAAAGTCATATTGAATTCCCTTTTTTCTTTATTTGTTAAGTAGGATTTCCAATTGAAGACTCTGTTTTGTAAGAAGTTACCCCGCCGCTTGACAGTGAACAATGTACTACATCACTTCAAGCTTCAGTTTCTTACCAATTACAGAAACAAACTTTTCAATGGTCGAAAGTTTAATGTCTTCTGCATGGTTCTCAATTCTTGAAATTGCAGACCTCTTCGTTTTTAGTTTAATATAATGTAAAACTTATATTAATACTGCATAGTAACAATTCCGCCCGGAAAACGCTTTACTTCCGGTCGAGAATCGAGCGGATTTTTATCAGCAGCTGCCGGGAGGTAAACGGTTTACTGATAAAGTCGATGCCCTGTTCGACGATGCCTTGTTTACTTATGATTTCTGCTGTATACCCGGAGGTGTAGAGTGTTCTTAAACCGGGGCGCAGTTCCGAAATCTTTTCGGATGTGGTTCTTCCATTGATTCCGGGAAGAATGACATCGGTGATGAGAAGGTGGATAGTTGAGCTGTACTGCTCTCCTATAGTAAGTGCCTCTTCGCCTGTTGCCGCTGCGAGGATGTTGTATCCGGCGTTTTTCAGGATCTCACTGCTGAATTTGAGGACCATTGCATTATCTTCTGCAAGCAGGATGGTTTCTGTTCCAGATATTGTTGCTACAGGCTCAGACTGGGATTGCGCTTCTGCGGCAGGCTGTTGTACTGCTGGAAAATAGAGCTTAAACGTGGTACCATGTTCCAATTCAGAATAGAGCTCAATCGTTCCGCCTATCTGTTTGACATTGCCGTAAACGGTAGCAAGCCCGAGTCCTGTGCCTTTTCCAATCTCTTTGGTCGTGAAGAAAGGCTCAAAGCAGTGTTCAATAGCTTCCTTGCTCATGCCGGTACCGGTGTCGCTTATGGCAAGCATGACAAACGGTCCTGGAGCGATATTGAGATGTATCCGTGAATATGACTCGTCAAGTACGACATTTTTTGTCTCTATGCAGAGGTCTCCGCCAGAAGGCATCGCATCGCGTGCATTGACGGTAAGGTTGAGAATGATCTGTTCGATTTGTCCGGAGTCGGCCATGATGGTGTCAAGGCCGGGGTCGGCGCTGAAATGAAGTTTGATGTTTTCTCCGATCAGGGTAAACAGCATCTTGCGTATATTCTCGACAGCGGCGTTGAGGTTTATAATTCGCGGGTTGATGATCTGTTTGCGGGAGAACGCCAGGAGCTGCCGAGTAAGGTTTGACGCGCTTTCCGCAGCCCTCTCTATGGTTTCTATTTTAGAATAAGCTTTGCCTGAGGGGGGCAGCAGCTCCTTTATCATTTCGGCATTTCCCAGAATAGCGGTGAGCATGTTATTGAAATCGTGGGCGATGCCTCCGGCGAGTCTGCCGATCGATTCAAGTTTCTGGGAGTGCAGCAGCGTATCTTCAAGATGCTTTTTTTCGCGTTCCATTTTTTTGAGCTCGGTGATGTCGAGGATTGAGAAAACAAGACCTGCCAGAAAATCAGAGTTGTCAATAAGAGCCACACACATGATAATGTCAATGATTGAACCATCGCTGCGCCGGTGGGTGGTTTCGACCATTCCCTTGCCGCTGGCGGTCAGTTGGGGCCGCAGTTCATCTGACACTCTATTGAACTCGAATTCGTCGGTAAATAGAAACGTCGTTTTCCGACCGATCAGATCATTCTCTGTATAACCAACCATCTTGCAGAAAGCATTGTTAATATTTACAATTTTGTCCCCGTTTGCAACGCCAATTCCGATTGGTGTCGCGTCATAGATACTCTTGAGCATTGACTGGTTTTTTTTTGCGGTCATTTCGGCATGCCTGATGTCGGTGACATCCTGTATAATGCCGACGATGCCTTCATTGATATTCTGGGAATTGAGGGTGCTCATGCAGATCAGGACGAATCGTTCGGTGCCGTCTTTGCGCCGGAAACGAGATTCTACGATTCCGGGGGTTTTTTCTTTAAGCGCGTGATACGTTTTACCGACGTGGTTGAAATCGTCGTCATTGAAATAGAGTATCCGTGTCGATTGTCCAAGCAGTTCTTCCTCGGAATAGCCGGTGATGCTGCAAAACGCAGTGTTTACCTTAGTAAGTACCCTGTTGGCAATGAGGGAAATACCTGCGGGGCTTGCCTCGAATATGCTGCGTAACAGCGCTTCGTTCTGTTTGATTATCTGTTCCGCACGTTTCTGTTCGGTGATGTCGATATTGCATCCGACTGCCCGGAGCGGATTGCCTTCAGTGTCCCACTCGATAACTTTACCTTTGCATAATACCCAGACAGTGGAACCGTTTTTATGATGGTTGCGGATTTCGTAGGAGAAGGGTATAGAACCGTGGCTTTTTACATGAATCCTGAAACATTCGTTGGCAAGGGCAAGATCTTCACTGAAAACCCGTTTTTGTACAGCATCCATGGTATTGTCGAGCTCATGCTCTTCATATCCGAACATTTTTTTCAGAGCAGGACTCTGGAATGATATCCCTGAAGGAATATCCCAGTCCCAGTAGCCGACAGACCCGTTTTCCAGAATGATCATAAGGATAGATTCATCGGGTGGTTGTATTCTACGATTGCTCATAGTTCTCCCTGGTGGTGTAGTAAAACTTTAACAGGCAATACATTGTACTTTATTAAGCATGTTGATACAACCAGAAAGTTGTTCTGGTGCTTCATGAAGTGACATTGCTTACAAAATATTATCAGACAATAGAATCTGGTGATGGAGCACCGGATCAAGACATGTTACCAGGGACTGTCAGTCAATGCGAGATCGTGTCGCACGAACGCTCTTTTGTAAGGCGTCTGTAAATCGGTACAATTCATACCCTGAAGGGGTCAAAAAAATCAGCATTTATTTCCTTTTTGCAATCATTTCAATTTCGATCAGTGCTCCTAATGGCAACTCCTTTACACCAATAGTTGTTCTTGCCGGATAAGGACTATTGAATTTTTTAGAATAAATTTCATTCATATTTTTAAAATTATTCATATCCGTCAAGAATACATTGACTTTTATTACATCGTCTGATGTTAAACCCGCAGATTTCAGAACATTAAATAAATTCATAAAAGTCTGTTCAGTCTGAGCTGAAATGTTCCCATTGATGATTTTACCAGTATTTGAATCCAATGGAGTCTGGCCGGAAAAATATACAAAATCACCAGCATCAACAGCCTGTGAATAGGGACCAACAGAGACTGCGCCTTCGGCGGAAAATACTTTTCTTGACATTTTCATTCCTTTGCAATTTTTGTTAAGTATTAATTTAAGATAATATATTGTCAGAAAAAAGGGAAATAAAGCGGATTTGCCGGTAAAAACATCTTGCGAGAAGATTTGTAACAGTAAATACTTTGCAATTCATAAAAAATATTGTTTTTGATTTACAATACAGCAACAAACGATAATTGCAATATTTATTTTTTCCTATATCCTGAAAGGGTTAAATTAATCAGCCCGGTGCAACGCGCCGGGTGGGGGCAACGTCCACAGAATTCTTTCCTGCTGCCGATCTTCTGTCTTCGTAGCACGCAGTTTTATTGAGTGCACGTTTTTAAGATAAATTTTCTAAAACCTTGATTATCTTATTTGCTCCGTCAAGTTTTATTAAAGAATTACCAATAATTGCAGCTTTTTCAGAATAGCTTTTATCAAATTCCAACTCATTTATTACAGAAAGGATTTTATCTGAGTTAAAATCAATATTTTCAAGCATCTTACCCGTATGTAGCTTTTCCAATATTGCAGAATTAAATCTTCTTTCCTGAACTCCTCCGGGAAATGAAACCATTGGAACTCCGTAAATCAAACTTTGCATTAAACTGTTCTGACCGCCATGACTTATAAACAGAAATGCGTTGGCCAATAATTCATTAAAATCAAAATAAGGGGCGATAGTTATATTTTTACAACTTAAATTATTCATTTCTTTTGAGGTGATAAAAACATTCCACTTTGTATTGATAAAAGTATCCGAAATAATTTTTATAATTTCTCTTGATGTAAATCCACTGTTTCCCAAATAGACAACAATATTATTTCTTGTCATGCCTTTAGGTTTGATTTTAGAATAATCGATTAAAGGGCCTACATAATAGACTTTATCAGAAACAACCGGTTCAAGCTCATACGTACTTGGTATAAAATTAGCATCTGTCCAATTATATAAATCCAATACAGAATTAACCAAAGGCAGCCCAAAGCCCTTGATATATTTAGCAACACCGGAACTGTACTTTCCATAGTTGGCATTAGTAAATGAATTGTGAATTGGCAGACTGTATGTCGAAACAACTTTAATTTTTTCTAACTTTGCGGCAACGATAGGTGATAATCGATGTTCTGTGAAAATCACATCGGGCTTAAAAGATTGTATTGCTTTTCTGACATTAATTACATCTTTTTTAAAAAATGATTTGCTTGATAATCCGATGTACCGAAAAATTGTCTCATAATCATCTACAAATTCTCTCTTCTGAATACCAAAATGCTTATATAATTTGTAGGCGGGTCTGCCCAATATTTTTGGCAATCCTATTGGCGAAGGAACATCAGAATGGTAGTTCTTTACACCTTCAATTTTGACAAAATTAATATCATTTCCTGCACAAAACGCAACCTCATGGCCGCTTTTTAAAGCAGCCATTGCAACTGCATTCGTTCTGACAGTTGAGCCGGCAGTTTCTGCTGTATTTGCTTCTGGTGTTATTAATATCTTCATAAATTATTTCCTTTTCACAAAATATTGTTTATAACCATTTCTTGTCCTGAATGCGGTATATTTTCTTTAATGTGCCACTCTTTCTTTTCTTCGGCAGCAGCTGAATTAAATCGTATTGTGCCAATTTAAAACGGGTCATCAAAAGTCTTGTTTTGACCTTGACAATTATAATTTTGACCTGTTTCGCGATGTGCCAGTGGGCCTCTTCTGCGCAGCCTGTTGGTTTTACTCTTTACAACATTCAAGATACAACATTGGTACATTAACTTTAAATTCGCCATATCTTTCTGAGTGTTCATTCAGATTGTATTCTAACTTATCAAAAAATGTTTCTACATTATTATTATTTAGTATACTTCTCCATGCCGGTAAAAAGCCGCTCAAAATGATTGAATTATTCAAAAAAGTTGTTCCATTAAAATATCTTAATGTAAACTCTCTCTTTACTTCTTTTTTTATTTTAAATCCATTTCGAATAAATAAATCTTTTGTCGTTTCGGCTGTTCCACGATGTTCTATATGGTTTTTTAAGTTCTCGAAAGATTCATTATTCAAATTATTTTCTCTTAATGTAATCTCAAATATTTCATAAAATTTTGAAAAATGACCTGCTAAATTTGTTGTGATGCAAAATGATGAGCTTGGTTTGAGCACTCTATAACATTCTTGTAATACGATGTTCTGATTTTCAAAATTATTAATACCCAAATTTGAAGTTATCAAATCAAAATAATCATTTTCAAAATCCAGTTTTTCAGCAATTCCTTCGATTAATTCAATATCAGATAAATTTAATGCATCTATTTTTTCTTCTGCTCGTCTTAGTGCTGTTTTCCATGGGTCAACTCCATAAGCCTTACACTCTTTATTAAGTCTTTGCTTTATATCAATTAACGGAAAACCTGTTCCTGTACCAACATCTAAATAACTGCTAATTTTATGTAAAGGAATATTTTCTAATAATAACAAACCAAAAGGTGCTGACCAAAGTGATAATTCATCATATTGATTTACAGTTTTATAATCATTCCAATCAAATACTTTTTCTAAATATGTTTTCATATAATTTTCAAGATTTCATTTTAAGTTCTTGCCGCGCTCTTTTTGTCCACTGGTATTTCACATAATGTAAATGTTTCTTTCCGAAACGCCACTAAAGACAGCATAAACACTCAAACTTCCTTCGTTTTAGAAAGAAACCTGTTGAATAAGTGCTGTCGCTTTACAGTTTATCGGGATTCAAAAACCCTATTTTTCAACACGAGTGTTACTTTTAAGATAATATATTGTCAGAAAAAAGGGAAATAAAGCGGATTTGCCGGTAAAAACATCTTGCGAGAATATTTGTAACAGTAAATACTTTGCAATTCATAAAAAATATTGTTTTTTGATTTACAATACAGCAACAAAAGATAATTGCAATATTTATTTTTTCCTATACCCTGAAAGGGTTAAATTAATCAGCCCGGTGCAACGCGCCGGGTGGGGGCTGTCTTCGAGCTATCAGGTGTTTGTGGCAGTAGACCTTTTTTCCTGTCGCGCTCTTATTATGTCATTTTTATTATACTGTGTTTCTCTCACATTCATCGGACATCCATTGAGGAAGTGGTTCTCCTGTTGCTTCTGAATAAATTTCTTCAGGTGCCATATCAATATAATTTCCCCATTTTAATACAAAAACTTCCGGATCGATCGAAAATTTTTTAAAGAATTCGATATCTTTAAGTTTTGTGAATGCGCCACCTTTGTTTATATACTTATTAAAATCAACTATCCCAGATTTCCCGTTATCAAAAAAAATCCGGATTTTGTAATCATTAAGATATTCGGCATTTAAAATGTCAGGAGTCATATTTACCTCTTAGTCAAGTGGTTCAATTTTTGGTGGTTCTTGTCCTCTTGAAGATATATCCCAATCCGCAAGAAGCTCATTTTGATGACGTGCTGCCCACTCCATTACCAATCCAAGTGCGCGAGGTGGAAGGTTACCTTCTAATAATAGAAAATCTTTTATCCTGATTATCGCTTTGAAAGAACCATAACGAATATGAAAATGAGGCGGATTGTGGTCATTAAAAAATAAAGAAATTATTATTCCATAAAAACGACTTATTTCAGGCACTTATGAGTCCTCCTCCGTTTTAGAAAAAACTGGTTGAACGAGGCTGTAACAGCACAGATTTTTAGCCTACGTGGATTCAAAAACCCTATTTTCAACACGAGTGTTACTTTTAAGATAATATATTGTCAGAAAAAATGGAAATAAAGCGGATTGGCCACTGAAAAAGGTCTGGTGAGAAGATTTTCCAACTGTAAATACATTCCAATTCATAAAAATAATTATTGTTTTGTTTACAATACAGCAATAAGTAAAAGTTGCATTGTTTATTGTTTGATTCCTATACCCTGAAGGGGTTAAATTAATCAGCCCGGTGCAACGCGCCGGGGGGGGGCGACGGATGCAACGTCCACGCAGGAAATACAGATATAAAAAATAATGCCAATTGTTAATGGTATTGTTTTTCAATCATGGTCGTCATGTCAATCATTAAAATCATTTTAATCACAGTTCAAGACAAACAACTGATGTGATTTACAAAATCACATCATGGCAGCTCTATCTCATTTACCGATACATTGTCCGATGTCCATGTTTTTACAAAGTAAACCCCGCAGCCCCTGTTCTTCAGATTGATAAACGCATCGCGCTGGCTGAAGCACTGCTTTTGCAATAGTTTTCCATTTAAATCAAAAATCTCAACAGCGGTAATTGCACTCTGGGCATTTATCCGCAGAGCGTTGTTTGTAATAGTCAATCGTACAGGGTACCTTTGATTATTGCGTAGTGACAGGCGATTTTGAAAATGGTCATAATCATTAGCGGTAGCAGTACTGCCGCCTTTAAACATCGCGGTAAATGTTACAGGTGTCGAACCCATTGTGAAAGTGTAATATTTAGATGTACTGACGCTTTTCCCGGCAGCATCTGCCCAGTTCTGAAATGTTTCTGTTGAGTTGGGCATGACTTTAAGTGTCACAGCGGCTTTTTCAGGAAATTCACCGCTTAATGTAACAAGTCCTGTTGATGCCTTGTTGACAGCTACAGTAACTTTGTTAAGCGGCGCAAGCACTGCCGCGAGCTTTCCGACATCCGCATGGGTTGAAAGCTCCTTTATTCCCTCTGCTACCATTCTGGCATTTATAATTGCACCCATTTCCTGAAAATGCGTTCCATCTGAATAGCCGTCCGGATAGAGCGGATATTCTCCAGTCTGTAAACCCATAAAATGATAATTTGTGCAGTATGCCTGACCCGCGGTTTTCATGAATGCTGCGGACTTTTTCTCAAGGTCTATAAACGGCACGCTTAACTCAGCGGCAATATTCATCATAGCCCCGCGATAATCCGCGCCTTTATCGCGTTCAGTAAAGACTTCTCTCAGGGCAGTACCGTTCCATGTGTTCATGTTCATCGGACTTATAAAAACAGGTATGGCACCTTTTGCCCGCGATTCTTTAACGTAAAGACGCAGGTACTCCTTATATGTTGTTGTATCAGCATAACGTTCCTCTTTGGAATAGTCCCTGTCATTATGACCAAATTGAATCAGTACAAAATCCCCGCTTTTAAGGGAGCTCACCACAGTTGCCCAGCGCCCTTCCTTGTAGAAAAGTTTGGTGCTGCGTCCGCCAATTGCCTTGTTGTCAATAGTGACAGTGCCGCTTTTAAAGAAGTATGAGAGCTCCTGCCCCCATCCGGCCCAGGGGTATTCTGTAGCCGGAGCATAGTAGCAGACTGTTGAATCTCCGATAAGGTAAATTTTGTATGTAACAGTCTGAGCGAAAACAAAAGAGATAATGCCGAAAAGTGCAATAGACATAATTAAATGCATATTTGAAAACTTTCGTCTGCCGGAGTTTACTTTTGCGGACAGGCAGTTTATGTGTGGTTTGTATTTCATTTTATTTCCTTATCAGATAATACTTTTTTATCATGATCAGCTCTGTCAAGTATGACCGCGAACAATCGTAAAAAATAAAATTGTCAATTGCCTGTTTTACCAAGCCTGATATTGCTCCTTGAACATTGAGTGTATCTGTTTATGGTGATCTGTGAACCCGCTTTCCCTGAAACAGGCATGAGCTTTCCAAGAACATTTACTGAGTAGTGAGGAACCTCATTTAAATCATGAATAGGTTTGATGTTCAAGCAGTGTTCTGATTGGTTGACTATTGATACTGGAAGCTGGTTTCCCTCGGTTGTAAACGGGGATGCGGGAAGCCCCTCTTTGTTGTAAAGGTTAGTGACCGGATTGCTTGCATAGGCGTATCTTACAAATTTCGGTTCAGATACATTTGAGCATGTAAGACTGATGATATCTCCGGAAATTTCTGATGTGGTTGCCCAGTACCATTTTTTGTCGCTTCCTGCAATTGCAAATGATGCCGGCGCCTTATTATCATTTGTAACAAGACCGCCGCCAATGTCCCTGAATTTAATGCTTATTTTATTACCGGTTATTGCCATTGACTCATACATCGGGCTTTTATACACCAGTGAACTTTCTCCATATAGAAGAGCCCTTGGAATAAGTGACATACGTTTACCGACAAGCTCTTTATTGCTGAAATGAATTGAATCGCCGCTTTTAAGTGCATCAATAGCAACAGTCATTGCAGTATTGGGAAGTGCTAATGTCAACCTCTGTGCTTCACGGATAATTATGTCCGAAGCGCTCTCGCCGGCAGTTGTCTGCTGTGCACCGTAGCCGTTTGGCAGCTGAAGATAACAAAAAGGAAAATCCCCGATACCCCAGACTTTACGCCATCCATTGATCAGAAGTTTGAAGCGTTCTTCATAGTAAACCTGCTGACCCGATGTCCTGTCGTTTTCTCCATGCGCCATAATCGTACCGGCCATTGCAACGCCGGCTATGGGAGCAATCCATGCGTCATAGAGCCCACCAGGTGTGAGTGACGCGTCCTGAGTGGCTATCTGCGGATTAGCCGCGACT
>Ga0209373_10001167_pt1 | contig 32980 bp, 27 predicted proteins | sample Higcelweek5metaG_FD_187173 | JGI IMG/M metagenome (GOLD analysis project Ga0209373, IMG submission 187173) | Freshwater pond sediment microbial communities from the University of Edinburgh, under environmental carbon perturbations - High... | ecosystem: Environmental > Aquatic > Freshwater >... | reverse complement strand
CTTCTGGTAAAAAGGGGGAGATTCTCTTATTCGGTCATGAATATACGCAACGTGTGCCCTATTTTATCAATGAAAATATTATTGCAGCTACTATTTATCAGCGTCCAGCCCAAGAATGGTATCGAGCAATCATGATGTTGTACGATCATATTGCAGGTAACAATATCATTGAATCCCCAATTTATTATACAGAGTGTAGTATTATAACGAAAGAAACCCTACCTTTTATACAGATAGGGGAGATGAATATGATTTGAATTATATGTCTGTTTCTTAGTTTTTATAGATTTTTAGAAATGCACTAACAATTTCCGGATCAAACTGTGTACCTGATTTTCTTTCCATCTCTTGCTTAACCAATTCTATATCCGCCTGAAATTGTTCAGACTCTCCATTCATTAAGGATTCATAGGTATTTATTACTGCAATTATCCTGGCATTAATCGGGATTTCCTCACCTGCTATACCAGTTGGATAACCAGTACCATCAAAGTTCTCATGATGATATAAAATACTATCAGCAATGTGTGCAATTTCAGGAATCGCCTTAGCAATACGATAACCAGATTCTGCATGCTTTTTCTTCAATCTACTCTCTTCTTCCGTAAGCCCCTCATTTTTAAAAATAATATTATCTGGCAACGCTATTTTACCAACGTCATGCAATAAATTTAACAAATCGAGTTCGTCCATTACTTCTGGTGATAATTTTAAGATTGGGCCCATTTTCTGGCACAATTTCTTTCTTCTACTTATCTGTTCTGGCTCTTCAATATGTTTTTCGTAGAGTGTTTGTTCAAATGAGGCTATTACGCCATTATGAAAGCTTCTACTTTCTAATAGCTTATTACGATACATTTTCTCTTCTGCGCGGCATATTGCCTGTTCCATAGTAGCATCTGTTTCCTTACAGGCTGAACATCCCATCGCAACACTTATTTTAATCGGGAAACTGTCAATTGAAGCAAGCTCAAACTTAATCTGATACATTAGGTCATCAGCATATTGTCTGCTATTCCTTATCAAAATCAAAAATTCATCGCCTCCCCAGCGAACAGGAATATCTTTATCCGAACAACACATTTTTATAATCTCACCCACTGTATTAAGAAGCCTGTCACCCTCTTTGTGCCCAAATGCATCATTGATCAGCTTTAGTCCGTTTACATCAGCCATCAAGATACAGATGTTCTTTAAATCATCGATTTCCTTGATTTCATTCTCCAAAAATGTGCGATTTTTTAGACTCGTTACAGGATCGGTTTGTAGTAAATATATCTTTTGCTGTTCAGCCTCTTTTCTCTTTGTAATATCAGAAAGACTACCAACAAACCGAGCTGCTTTTCCTGTTTTATCAAATTCAACAACCCGCCCACGGATAAGAATCCAGATATAACCTCGATATGCTTTATAAGCCCGTAATTCTTTGTGAAAGATGTCTGTACCATTTTGTAAATAATCATCAAATGCTTTGTTAAAATCATCTTGATCCTCATCAATAATTCCACTTACAGCCCGTTCCCTGTTTATGGTTGTATCCTTAACATCAGTATAACCAAGATAGTGAACCCAAGCACTGTTGATATAGATGCTCCCCTTTTCTAAATCATAGTCAAAATATCCATCATTTGTTGCTTCCATAATTAGATGAAGATGCTCATCATTCATTTTTATTTCTATATAATTTTTATTTAGTTCTGAAAGCATATAATTAATATTACTTTCTAAAGATGCAATTTCATCTTTCCCTTTCACATTTATTTGTAAAGACATATCTTTTCGAAGAATCACATCCTGCACAAATTTTGTCAAATACAGAATTCTGCTTATTTCAAATTTGTTAATTGCAATAATGGAAATGGTACTGATTACAATAAATACAATTACAAGAGCCGAAATCAGTACTTTGCGTGTCTCGACTGCATCCTCATAGAAATTTCTTTTACTCTCCACTTCCAAAACAATAAGATTATTATTAATCACATCATTTAATATTCCTTCATACTGAATATATGCTCCATTTCGCACTATATTCCCTAAGGATATTTCTTCAAATATATCACTCGCATTACTTGTGCCTTGACGATATTGGATACTTGCTCCCAATATTTCCCCCATATAAGAAATATAGGCATCATCTAGTTCTTTCACCATAATCAAGTAACCATTGGCGGGCGTAACTCCATCTGATGTCGATATCCCAGCAGTAGAAACTATAAAAAGCTTCTGATTAATGATTGTTATTCCAGAATTAGTATTTTTTTCATCTACATTACGCAATAATTTTTCCAGTATTTCTTTTTGCGCGATGACCTTCTGTACACTATTTTCGCTATTCTCATCTATGGATTTGGAATATATAATATTCCCTCCCTTGTCTAAAAATAACATTTCTATTAAATCTAATTGTGCTAACGTTTCCTGTCCTAAATTGTCCTCACTATAAGTATTATTGTCGCCATTTATAAAATGATAGGTGTCATCCCACCATGTCCAATCCCGCTGCGTTCTTTCCAGTGCCGCTATTTCAGAGTGCAATAAAGCCGAGGCCTTATCCACGTCCTGCCGTATGGTATTTGTCTCTTCGCTCTCTAAGTATGGAACAGAAATTTTCGCAATGATAAGAAGTGCACTTGCGATTCCTATTAAAAAGCAGCCAGTTATATATAAAATAATTTTTGTCTTTATTTTCATAATTCATTTCCTTCTTTTTTATATGTAAGAAATCATAGGTCTTTGTACATTTCCGCTATATCGTAAAAAGTTTCATTAAGCTCTACAAACGCTGTAACAATATCTGGATCAAAATGCTCTCCTGATTCCTTTTGTATGATTTCTACTGCATCTGCATGAGGATAGGGCATCTTATATACTCGTTTGCTTACAAGCGCATCATACACATCTGCAAGTGCTATGATGCGTGCTGAAATAGGTATGCTTTCTCCTGAAAGACCTTGTGGATATCCTCTCCCATTCCACTTTTCATGATGGGAATATGCTATTTCTTTTGGATAACGCAAAAATGTCTCTGCACGGTTCATCAGCTGCTCTGCCCTTTGTATTGCGTCCCGCCCTAACGTGGTATGTGTTTTCATTATTTCAAATTCTTCCTCTGTTAATTTTCCTGGTTTTAAAAGAATGGAGTCCGGAATACCTACTTTCCCAATATCATGAAGAGGTGCTGATGCTACAATTAGGTCAATCACTTCCTGCTTTAAAATATCTGCATATTTTTCCTTTTTTCTCAGTTGATTACATAGCTCCTTTACAAACATTTTAGTTCTTTGGATGTGATATCCCGTTTCGTTATCCCTTGTTTCTGCAAGTGCTGCCATGGCCATGATAGACACTTCCTGAATAAGTGCTATTTCCTTCGTTCTCCTAGATACTTCTGCTTTCAAATAATGATTTTTACTTTTCAAAAAGTCACTTGCCTGTTTTAATGATAAATGTGTCTTTATTCTTGATAAAAGAATCACTGGATTAACTGGTTTCGTGATATAATCTGCTGCGCCAAGTTCAAACCCTTTACTCTCATCCTCTACTTCATTTTTTGAAGTCAAAAAGATAATAGGAATATCCCTCCAAGCTTCATTCTCTTTTAATATTTGACATGTCTCATAACCATTCATAACAGGCATCATAACATCCAAGAGTATAATGTCAGGTGGGCTTTTGCTAATCATGTCAATTGCCTTCTCACCATTTAGCGCTACCTTGACCTTATAATTATCTTTCAGTAATCCACTCAACAACGTAATATTATCTGGAGTATCATCCACCACTAATACTACGGGTCTTAATTCCTCTTCAATATTCTTGCTCGCAATTCCATTCATGATTCTTCACCTGCCTTTATCTTTACTAATTTTTCTCCTAACTGATTCCGTGCTTTTTCAAATTCATAATTTCTGATCTGCATTTCAACCAAAGAAAAATCCTTCTCCTCCAGTCGTTCTTTTAGAAATCCTTTTAAAGAATTAAAATAGTCTGCTGCCAAGCTATCCCCATCTTCCAAAGATTTGTATAATTTATTCAGTTTCTCTTCAGGATTTTCAGATACTTCCATAGTAGATTCTTCCTGCTCATCAAAATTTATGTTTTCCTGAATAGATTTTATTACCATTTCCATTTCTTTTCTCAGCCGTTCACTAAGCATTTTCATTTCTGCTTTATCTTTTACAGTTCCTGCACTTTTTTCCATGGCTTCGCAAATATATTGCATTGTAATAGCACCAATGTTTCCTGATACGCCGCGTAGCGTATGGGACAATTTTTCAACAGTTTCATAGTCATCGTTTTTGATAGCTATATCTATTTGCTTCATCGTATCAATCTGATTTAACACAAAAATCTTTAACAACTTTTTATATAATATCAAATCATTGGAAACCCTTTTCAAACCTGCTTTCGAATCAATTCCGCTAATCCTCAATTCCGCTTTTGCCTGAGACAAATTATTCTTTTTATGTAGCTGATTGGATTCTAATTCATTTAGCCTGTCTTCTGGTATCCATTTCACAATTGTACGAAAGAGTATCTGCGGATCAATCGGTTTTGCAATATGGTCATTCATACCTGCCTGGTAACATTTTTCCTTTTCCTCAATCATTGTTCTTGCTGTCATCGCTATGATTGGAATATCAGAAATTATTTTTCTTATTTCTTTCGTTGCTTCAAAGCCGTCCATTTCTGGCATCTGTAGATCCATAAGAATAAGATCATACTTATCTTTATCACTCTTCACTTTATCTACAGCTTCCTTCCCATTATTAGCTGTATCAACAATAATACCTTGTTCACCAAGAAGTTCTATTGCAATCTGTTGATTCACCTCATTATCCTCTGCTAATAAAACTCTCAATCCTGCAGAATGATAATCCGCTTCTTCCACTAATAAATCAATTGTTTCTTTTTTGTACTCTGCTTTACTGATAGTTACAATAGCATCGTATAACGCCGACTGACTCACTGGCTTTGCCAAATAACCATCCACACGCAATCCCTCGGCCATTTTTATCATTTCACTCATATCATAAGCGGTCACCAAAATGACAGCAGGCATAAATTTTAACATCTCTAGCTGAAACATTTTACGAATTGTCTGAATACCATCCATATTAGGCATCTGCCAGTCCACAAACACGGCTTCGTAGGGGTCTTCATAATCAGCATTTTGTAACATATGTAAAGCATCTTCGCCAGATGATGCCGCATTGGTTCGAAATCCCATTGCTCCTAAATACTCCAGCATGATTTCTCTGGCAGCGCTGTTATCATCTACGATTAATATTTTCATGCTATGCACATCATTTGCAATCAATTTTTCTTTTAGCATTTCTTCCTCTTTAATTGTAAACCACGCAGTAAATAGAAATGTACTTCCTAAACCATACGTACTCTCTACCCATATCTTTCCATGCATCATTTCAACCAGTTTCTTGCAAATAGTCAGGCCTAACCCAGTTCCTCCAAACTGCCGCGTGGTAGAACTGTCTGACTGTGTAAATGCTTCAAATAATTTTTCTTGATTTTTAGCTGAAATTCCAATTCCAGTATCTCGAACAAAAAATTTTAAACAAATTCTATCTTCTTGCCTTTCTTCTTCCGTTATATCTATTTCTATTTTTCCATGCTCCGTGAATTTAACAGCATTACTTACTAAATTCGTAATAATCTGCCCCAGCCTTAATGAATCTCCCACTAAAGAACGTGGCGTACCTACAGGCAGGTGATATATAAATTCCAGTTGCTTTTCATATGCTTTCTGGACCAGAAGACCAATAGAATTTGTGACCACTGCATCTAAATCAAATGTCATCTGTTCCAGCTCCATTTTCCCAGACTCAATTTTAGAAAAGTCAAGAATATCATTAATAATTCCCAGTAATGAGGTTGCTGCCGTATGTATCTTATTCACATAATCGCGCTGCTTCATATCAAGCTCTGTTCTTAAGGCAAGATAAGACATTCCAATAATGGCATTCATTGGTGTCCTGATTTCATGGCTCATATTTGCTAGAAATTGTGATTTTGCTTCCGTGGCGGCATTTGCCTGTCTTAATGCAACTTTTAGTTCTCTCTCTTTTTGATTTAGTTCTGAAATATCTGTCATGACGCCTAAAAAACCACCCAAGGAACCATTAGACAAGTAAAATGGACTTATGCTATATAAAAATACTTTTGTAGATTTTTCATTGGCATCTTTATGCTTTATTTGTTTAATACTTGGCCTGTTATTTGTGATTGCATCTTCCTTCATTTGAACAAAATACTGATATCCTTGTTGATCCATCCATGGCGCATTTGACAGTTTTGTTCCTATAAAATGATTATTAACAATTCCATATATTTTTTTGTATTCATTATTTGCTCCTAAAACCATATCATTCACAGATGTATAAAAAATTGCAATAGGTATCGTATCTAATAACTGTGAGGTAAAGTAATTCTGGTTGCTAAGCTGATTTTTGATTATTTTTGCCTCTGAAATATTTTCTTTTATAGACACATAATTAGTGATTTCCTTCTTTTCATCGATGATTGGAAGGATGACTACTTTCTCTTCATACTCTTCTCCCATTTTATTGATATTAATAAATTCGCCCTCCCATTTCTGACCGCTTTTCAGATTATCCCATAATGCTTTATAGGTAATGGATGAGGTTTTCTCTGACTTTAATATCCGTGGATTTTTACCTTTTACCTCTTTCATCGAATATCCTGAGATTTCCGAAAAATATGGATTTACATACTCTATCTTTCCTTCCATATCGGTAATGATAATAGACAGTGGCGCCTGCTCAAGCACATTTGAATATAATTTTAATTGCTGGTTATGTTTTGTCTCGATTTCCAATAAATGATTTGTCACTGTAATCTGCTTTATATATAAACAGCAAACAAGATAAAATGCAATAAACAGAACAAATAACAGCACAGCCACTTTAAAACCAACAATACTAATCGTAAACAAAGGATAAAGTAAAAGATAAGCAGCATTTTTAAACTCACCTGCTTGTTCGCTATCCATCCCATTTTTCCTAGATGGAAACTGATAAGGATATTCTTTATAATAGATTCCACCTAATGCGAAAAGTAATATGCATATCTTATAGCTGATATCTATAAACGTATTTCCATCAATCAAAGAATTATTTAGTGCAAGAACCAAATCAGTAGCCGCGATCCCTGCTGTCCCCAGCATAATCATTCGTTGCCCCAACGTCATCGAGACTTGCTGAAAATGAAACCAGGCTATCAACAGAATTCCTAGTATTGATAATGAAATACATAAAAAAATTAATGAAATAATTGTTTTAATATCTCCCTGCAGTAGCCGTAGAGTATTTTCATTCATTAATCTTCCTGCTTTTCCTTTAAAAAAGATAAGCCAGATTTCCGTCGAAATACAGCTTGCTATTGTTACAACATCTGCGATAATCCGAAATCTGCTAACTACTCTAGTGAGGTAGTAATATAGTTTTATAACTGCAATTAACAGATATAGCCTTACAATGCCATACAGACCATATTCCATACTGAAAATCAGCTTTCTGCTAACATCATACTTTGCAACCAGGTTTTCACCAAATATAGCAAAAATATCTGCTATTACCCATAAGAAAAAAACAAGGCATATTGTCCGCTTTGTTTGTTTCTGCTCCTCCGACATATCTACAAAATGTTTTAATGAATAATATGCAATCAACGCAGCAAGAGGTTTTATTATTATTGTCATGAAGTCGTTGCGTATAAAAAGTGATGCCGTATACAGCAGAAAAAAAGCAATAATAATATAAACACCTAATGACTTGGATTGGTTTTTCAAAATCATAACCTCCGCACTTAATTTATTCGTTTTTTTGAAGAATTTGTTGAATCTCATCACGGCTTGCTTTCAGTAATCGTTCAAATTCCGGATATAAACAATAAATATCTTCCTTCTGATTACTCTCTAGGGCTTTCTGTAGTGCCTTCGATGTTTCATACAATTTTAATGCCCCAATATTACCCGCACTTCCTTTTATCTTATGGACAATATGCGCTGCTTCAACTAAATCATTGATTTTCATCTCATTCTCAAGTTCTGAAAATACTGTTTCTGTTTCTTTGAAAAATTCATTCAAAACCATTTGATATAACTGCGCATTATTTCCTAAAAGTTTTAATGCATTCTCCTGGTTGATAAAAAAAACCTTGTTTTCTTTTATCTCGGTAGGGCTTATTTTGTCAAGCGTATCCAAAATTGTCTGGATGAATTGATCTGGTTCAAACGGTTTACTGATATATTGATAAATACCTGCTTTTTGACACTGTTCTTCCACTCCAGTTATTGCATCAGCAGTCATTGCTACAATAGGAATCTGTTTGTCCTGCTCTCTTATCTGCGCAGAAGCCTCATAACCGTTTAATACCGGCATATGCAGATCCATAAGAATCATATTAATCTCAGATGTATGTTCCATAAAGTAGGAGACACCCTCTTTTCCATTAGAAGCAAGCGCTACAGAAATACCTGCCTGTTCTAAAATAGATTTTGCGATAAACTGATTGGTTCTGTTATCATCAACGACCAAAACCTTATAGTTTTCTTTTGCCTTTCTCTCTTCTTTTGAAATTGCAATCTTATTCCCAAAGCTAATTAAATCGATTCTTTTAAAAATCTCTAATATACCATCATATAGCACAGAAGGAATGATTGGTTTTACAATTCCAAGATCTAATCCATAGTTCTCAATTTGCTCATATAAATCCTCCCTGTTCATCGGAATTAGCATAATGATTTTTGGTTTATTGAGTATTTTTGCATCATCGATGATCTCTTTTGCAAATTTAAAACTGCCTTCTGTCAGAATATCATAGTCCATAATAAACAGATTGTAGAATTCCTCTTGCACATGATTCTCATTTTCAATTAACTTGCGTGCATCAGATATTTCTTTGACAAATGTAGAGCGAATCCCAAAATTCTGCAGATAAGTATCTAATAAAGTCTGTAGCGTATTATTATTAATGAGTACCAATGCATGTATTTTTTGTAAATAGGAAATGGCTTCACTCTTATTTTTTTCATAATCCGTTGCATCATCAAACTGTAGTGGTAATACAAGTGTAAACGTCGAACCCTGACCTTCTTCACTATCCACACTGATAGACCCACTCATTAACTCCGTAAAACTTTTTACAATAGATAATCCTAAGCCAGTACCACCAAAACGCCGATTGATACTGGAATCCACCTGCACAAAAGGTTTAAATAATTGATCCATCTGCTCTTTTGACATACCGATTCCCGAATCTTTTATGATAAATGCCAGATTGTATACATTATTTTGAATTTCTCGTAATTCTATTGTTAAAGATACTTCTCCTTCATTTGTGAACTTGACTGCATTTGTTAAAAGATTCATTAGCACTTGCTCTATTCTTTTTGCATCTCCCACAAAATAACTGGGTATTTTAGGATCTTTCACAAAAGAAAAGTCAATATTTTGTTCTTCTATTTTAAAAGACATAACACTAATTACCTGCTGAATGACCTTATCTATATTAAATGATTTAATCTCAAGTTCGACTTTTCCAGCTTCTATCTTTGAAAAATCCAGAATATCATTTATGAGTTCCAGCATGGTATGTGCCGCTTCATTAATCTTATCGACATATACTTTTTGAGAATATGGAATGCCATTTTTTTTCATCAAATAAGACATTCCCATTATTGCATTTAAAGGGGTTCTGATTTCGTGTGACATTCTTGCCAAAAAAGTGGATTTTATCATATTGGCATTTTCCGCTTCTGCTTTTGCATGCTTTAGTTCGGTTTCTATCACAATTCTTTTTGAGATTTCTTGTTTCAAACGTGCAATCCAAAAGATAGAAATGATAATAACTCCAATTATAATACTAATAATTTTAATGATAAGTGAATAATCGACTTCATTTGTAATTCCCACCCATTTATCATTAATCGCAATTTTTTCTTCTTCTGTGATGCTTGCCAAACCTTTATTAATAATACTTACTAAAAGTGGCCAATCATCTCTTACTGCAAAATATAAATATTGCTGATCGTCTTTACTCCCAATCGTTATATATTTTAAATTAACGAGACCATTTGACTTCACCAAATAAGCAGAGGTAGCAAGGTATCCAACAAAAGCGGTTTCATAGCCTTTTGAAACAGCTATCAGCGCTTCTAATGGAGTTGCATAAAAGCTCAAATTGATTTCAGAAATTCCCTTGAGATAAGAGTGATGTGAGCTATTCTTTTGAACAGCCACCGTTTTATAGTTCAAGTCATCCATCCCCTTGATCGACTTATTGCTATCTTGAACAACAATAACCCTCTGTACAGTATAATAAGGTTCTGAAAAAAGAAAATATTGCTGCCGTTCTGTTGTTTTGGCAACACAGGGAAGTACGTCAATATTCTTTTCCACGGCCATCTCATAAGTCTCTGCCCATGTATCTTCTGTCTTTACCGTCATCTCTATGCCTGTCCTCTGGCTTAAGAGTTTTACGTAATCTGCCGCAATCCCTTTATATTTTCCATCGGTATCAATAAATTCATAAGGCATAAATTCAGGATCTACGCCCAAATATATAACAGGATGCTGCTTAATAAATTCTTGTTCTTCTTCTGTAAACGCAATTGTAGTTGCCGCTGTAGCAGCATGCGCAGAAACAATATTATTTGCATTATATCCTACTGTTATTAGCGTGACCAATATTAGAACACTTATGATACCTCTTTTCATAACAGTGCCTCCATTAATTTTGCGCAAAACTCTGCGAAATTTCAAGAATCTGTTTCTCGATTTCCATAAAAAGTTCGACTAATCTGGGGTCAAAATGAGTCCCCTTTTCATCCAATATGATTTCTAGCGCATCATGATGACCGATTGCGTCTTTATAAACTCTTTTGCTGGTTAATGCGTCATAAACATCTATAATGGCGAGTATTCTACCCGAAAGTGGTATATCATTTCCCTGCAAACCACTTGGATAACCAGTTCCATCATATCTCTCATGATGCGTTGCCGCTAATTCTATCGCTGTTTTAATAAAAGATGGCGGCGTCTCAGTAATAAGCTCATAGCTTAAAGCTTCTACCCCAAAGGTGGTATGTCGCTTCATGATTTCAAATTCATCGTGATCAAGCTTTCCAGGTTTTAAAAGAATATTGTCTGGAATTCCAACTTTTCCAAGATCATGCAACGGTGACGTTTTAAACAATTCATCAATATATTCTTTTGTTAGAATATCACAGTACTCCGGCATCAAGGACAAATGCTCGCTAAACCTGCGAACCATAGATTGTATCCTTTTACAGTGATCGCTGGATTCAATATTTCTTACTTCTAGCAAACTAATCAGGGCATGTATTGTTATATCTCTTGTTAGTATGAGTTCTTTTGTTCTTCCTAATACGATTTCTTCAAGTGCTTCTTTTTGTGCATTGATTTTTTCCTGCGACTGGCGAATATGGACATGCACTTCTATCCTTTTACGAAGGGATTCCAAATTCAAAGGCTTTCGCACATAGTCTACTGCACCTAGGCCTAACCCTTTGATTTCATTTTCAGTTTCATCATAATTAGTTAGTATAATTACTGGAATCTCACATAAAACAGGATCTTTTCTCATTATCTCCAGCACTTCAAATCCATTCATCCGTGGCATATTAATATCCAGTATCACTAATTCAATTTTCCGCTCATGTAATACATCCATCGCTTCTATCCCATCACAAGCCAAAAAATATTCACAATCACTTAAAATATTACTAATAATCAATCTGTCTATTGCTGAATCGTCTACAATTAATAATCTTGCATTCATAAAGAGTCGCCTACCTTTCGCTGTTTAGTATATTATTTCCTTGTATTTCTATCGTTTGAAGAAAATCTTCTATAGACACCTGGTCTACCATCACCTGATGTAGTCCTGCCTCATAATATTCCTCTTTGACTTGCTGCCAAAGTGGAACTGGGACATCGATGCTCGGTGCATTAAAACCACTTAAAAATGTTACAAATTCCGGATAATCATCAAATACTTTGTCTTCATTCATATCGCGTCTCACGGGTAGTCTAAAAGGATAATAGGCATCATGCTCTGGACTATATTCCCCATTCATTATTTGTTCCTGCGCATCTTCTGATATGAGATAGCGTATAAAGTCGATAGCCGCCTCCTTTTTGTCTTCCTCAAGTGTCGTAGGTATTGCAACCATCATTGGCCCTACCTCTGAATATAAACCAATGTCATCTAGGGCAATAACCCCTGTTTCAAAAGCATCATTACTTTTCCAAATATCTGTTATACCCCATGGCCCCTGAATTTCAAATGCAATCGCCTGATTTCTGAAAGCATCCATTACCTCTACCCCTGTATCAGTTTTCCAGCTAGGCTGCGCATGCGGACCTAATGTGTTTTTATAAAAGTCTAATGCCGCAATTGACTGTGGTGAATTGATTGCTACATTTGTTCCATCTTCGCTGACTAATGAACCTCCAAAACCATAAATGAATTGATTGACCATCCATGAAATATCATTATGTTCCGCCCCAACAAGTCCTATGCCCATAGCATCTGTAGAGGCTTCTACTTTCTCACATGCCAAAACAAGCGCGTCTAGATCTGTTATTGTCTTAGGATCTACACCCGCTTTATCAAGTAACTCTTTATTATAAATAAGTCCCATCGTATGTCCTAGCCATGGAATCCCGTATACTTGCTCCTTTACCATTCCCAGCTTCCATAAATTCTCATAAAAATAATCTTTTTCTACGGTAAAATCAGCCGTTAGATTTTCAAGCAGATTTTTATAGCCAAAGTATTGTACTGATCGATATGGTAACATATAAATATCAATTGACGTTCCAGGCAATATCTTTCCAATTGTCTCCAAATCTTCATCACCGTCAACAACAGTAACCTGATAACCTGTTTGATTTGAATCATTATAGCCCTTCACAATTTTGTTTATGGCCTCTCCACGACCTGAATAAGCCTTCCATGTGATTCTGAAGTTTAAATTTTCTTTGACTTCTGTATCACTTGTTTCTTCGCTACAGCCTACTAATAAAAAGACTAAAAATATTGCTAATACAAAAAGCCATGTTCTTTGTCCATATTTTGACATCTACAGTTCCTCCCTAGATACCTACAGTGCAATATGACAATTATCAGTTACTTTTTATATATTATCGAACTATAAATAACATCTTACTATTAATTGCAATATAATCCGTTATATTTAAGTTCTCATGCTCTTATTGTCTTTCATTATAAACTATTTTTGTATGAATATCAAAATCTTTCTACATATTTCTACAAAAAATGCACACATTGTTTTGTAGTCCGAAAAATTCCAATTTTTAGGGGACACAATATACTGCGTGCATTTATCCATTCAATAAAATATTCTTATTATAATCTCACTATGGCATCTAATTTGTATTTAAAACTGACTGTAAAAATACTTTAGTTCTTTCATTTTTAGGATTTGAAAAAATCTCTTCCGGAGGTGCGTCCTCCACAATTCTTCCCTCATACATGAAAATAACTCTGTCTGCAACTTCTTTAGCAAACCCCATTTCATGTGTGACTACAATCATCGTCATTCCCTCAGCAGCAAGCGTTTTCATGACTTGAAGAACTTCACCTACTAATTCAGGATCTAACGCCGAAGTGGGTTCATCAAAAAGCATCATTTTAGGTTTCATTGCCAAAGCGCGGGCAATCGCTACCCTTTGCTGCTGTCCACCGGAAAGCTTTGAAGGAAAAACATCTACTTTATCTTCTAACCCGACTTTTTTAATTAACTCACGCGCCAGAATTTCTGCATCGTTTTTTTTCATTTTTCGCACTTCGACTGGAGCAAGCATCACATTTTGTAATACTGTAAGATGCGGAAATAAGTTGAATCTTTGAAAAACCATCCCTAGTTCCAGTAATATCTCTGTACGCTCCTGCTGTGAAATTTTCACTTGATTCACACCACTAATCCGATCATCAAGTAATTTTTCTTCTATCCAAAGTTTTCCCTCTGTGATTTTTTCAAGATAATTTAAGGAACGTAAATATGTCGATTTACCTGCTCCCGAAGGACCAATCAGGCAAACAACTTCTCCCTGTTCAATTGTTAATGAACAATCCTTTAATATTTTTAAATTTCCAAAATCTTTACATAGGTTTTCTGTTCTTATCATTGACATCACTTCATCCCCCTATTCATAAATGCCGAATTTCTTTTCAAGTGCTACAAAAAGTTTTGAGAATGCTGCTGTAATAACCAGATAGATTCCCATCGAAATTATGAATACACTAACCTCACCAGTTGATGTCATAATTGAACTTGTAACCTTTGATAAATCCTTGAGTGCAATAATTGAAGTGAGTGCTGCATCTTTTAAGACCATAATAAATTCATTTGCCAGTGGTGGAATCAGCCTCCTATAGGTCTGCGGAATTATAATTTTTGACATTGTTTTTCCATACCCAAAACCCAAAGCTTTTGCAGCCTCAAATTGGCCCTTATCAATAGACTGAATGGCCGCACGGATGATTTCCGCACAATAGGCCCCACTATTCAAGGAGAAGGCTATCCACGCAGCTAAAAATCGACTGCTGACTGTTAAAGTTGGTATGAGCGCTGGTAAACCAAACCAGATAAAATATAATTGCATTAACAAAGGCGTTCCTCTAAAGAAAAATATGTACGCGGAGCATACGTTTCTAAGAGGTGTAAACTTTGACATTTTTCCCAATGCCAAAAAGACAGAAAGAAAAATACCCGTAAGCACTGATGTAACTGTTAATAATATGGTGATCTTAGTTCCCTCGAGCAGTGACGGTAGCCAAACTAAAACGTTTGCGAAAAATTTAATAATTCCTCTCTCTGCCGGTATAATTTGACCTGCAACACCAAAGTAAGAAACCTGTTGTGCTCTAGTACTACTGATTTGTTTTGTATCAGAATAGCACGAAACAATCTTGTAATCGACATATACAATTGCTTCTTTTTTGGCTTCAATTTGTAAAAAATCACTTGGAACTTTTCCTTCATAATCAGATAATGTAGGATTTGTCATAACTAGTGGTATACTGCCCAGAGCTAGAAGTAATAAGATCCCCAATGTTATTAATAGTTTTTTCATCATTTATTTCCTTCGCATGATTAAAAGTATGTACCTAAAATTTTATCTAATGTTCCATCATTTTTCAATTCATCTAACGCTGTGTTGACCTGATCTACAAGTGCTGTGTTTCCTTTTTGAATACAAACACCAAACTCTTCTGCATCAGCTTCCTGAATCCATGTTTGTTCAAATTCACTTCCCTCACCTAAATAACTGCTCGCTACAGTGCTATCGCAAACAATAGCATCCACACGGCCATTTGCTAAATCATCATAGCAATTCATTACTTTAGCATATTCAAATGGTTCAACATTTAAAGCATTTTCTTCTGCATATGTGGTAATAAAATCATCTGAGGTAGTTTCCTCTTGATAAGCAATTGATAATCCCTCTAATTCAGAAGGATCTGCAGGTTTTACTGCAGCATCTGCCATCGTAACAATACACTGATAGTTCTGGATATAGGGATTAGAAAAATCATAATCAATTAATCTTTCTGAAGTGATTGTAACTGCAGAAATAACACAATCATAATCACCTTTTCCAAGTCCTGCAAAAATACCATCCCAAGCCGTATCTACTAATTCAACTTCCATACCCATTTTTTCTCCAAGGGCATTTGCAAGTTCAACATCCACACCGATTGGAGTTGTTCCATCTGCATCAAAATATTCAAATGGTGGATATCCTATTTCCATTCCAACTTTTAATACACCTTCCGTCGCTGTAGCGGAAGCTTCAGCTGATGTTCCCGCTGCTTCTGTTTTTCCGCAACCAATCATAGATATTACAAGTGCTGTTGCCAAAACTAAACTAAATAATTTTTTCATAACTTTTTCCTCCGTTTTCATTTTGCCATCCCACATGGCTTACTACCAAAAAAGACGCCGAAATTAAGACTTCGTCGTCTTTTGAATAATTTAACACGTCATCATGAAAAAGTCAATTAATTATTGCTTATGAAAGGACTTTTTTGCTCCATTTTTCTTGCTTTTCTCATATAAAATGCTAGTCCTATTAAATAAGAAAGCTGTAGCATCAAAATGACACCAATCAAGCATACTGCTTCCCACGAAAATACATCAGATCCATAGCCCTTCAGCACGGAAGCACTACATCCAATTACCCAATAGATTGGCCATAGTGTGAATATATTGTCTGTAAAAGCAAAACATATTCCACAGATGAAAACACACACAACCAGATATGAAATTTTACTACTAGGATAAGTGCCTATATGATATATTCCTACACTGAAAGCTGTCAAAAACGGTGCCCATACTTTTCCAAACGCCTTGGCATACCTTGTAAACAGCCAGCAAAATATAAAGCATACTTCCCATATAGACAATAAGTTAAATAGCATTACGCGGATCAAACCTTTGTCATTCAAAAAAGGAATCAACTCAAAAAATCTCCATGCGCCTAGCAAAATTCCTAATACCAGAGCTATTCCAAGCTTATTCTTTGTGATTCCCATTCCCACAAATCCTTCACCCTTTTTCTTTACGATCCACCAAGCTGGAAAACATACATTCAAAATGATTCCAAAACCAATACCCCATATGATGAGCCAAATAATACTCTCTCCAAAGACACCGCTATTATCAAGATAGTAGCCCGCCCAATATAGAAAAATTGTTCCAATTGCTAATGCTGTTTCTTTTGTGAAATTGAACCTTGTATTGTCTCTTATTATTCTACCCATTATTTTTGTTCTCCCTCTGCCTTTACAATTTGGTTTATAACTGCCTCTAGTAGTATTTTAGTTATCGTCATGTCTTTGTCTGTTTTTTGAAGTAGCATTGCCGTTAGACAAGTAGATTGCATTAGCTTCATGACAACATCTTCCGGGTAGTTAAATAGCACTCCAGCTTCCTGTACTTTTTGAAGAATGATCATATCTGCATCATTATTTACTTTATGAAAGTCCTTTGAAACTTTCCTTGCAGCTTGATTCCACGTCTGTGCATCTGTCTGCCCTATGATCGGATAGGACAAAAATCCATAAAAAATTTTCAGCATAATATCATAACAAATTTCTTTCATCCCTTTTTTTCTGGAATCTCGAATAATATCGTCTGCTCTATGAAATACTTTTTCCTGTGCTTCCATATATAGTTCTAGATAAAGATGCTCTTTATTTTCATAGAAATGATAAAAAGTTCCCTTGCCTATTCCAACTTTTTCTGTGATATCTTCCACTATCACCCCTTTGAGCCCTTTTTCTACAAATAATTTTTCACCTTCCATAAGAATTCTTTCTTTGATATCTTTTCTCTTTATTTCTGAAAAACGTGACATGTTTTTGCTCCTTTTTATGTGACAAGCATTCCTCGATTTTATATGACGTTTTTTAATCATATCGTCATATAATTTTTCTGTCAAGAAGTTCTTATATAAAATGTCATTTTCTAAATTTTCTTGTATATGGATAAGCAACATTTTTTCTGTTGACAAAGTGATATCATAATGATATCATTTCAATATAAACTGAAAGGAGAAAAATAAATGGTTGAAAATGTTTTGACAAACAAAAAAAATGGTATGCTAGTACTGCTTGTTACGATGGTAGTCTATATTGCCGCAGTAGTCGGTTGTATCGCTGGAGGATATATCGCTAATACAGGTAGATTTCCTATTCTTCTAATTATAAGTATTATCTGGCTTTCGATTGGCTGGATTCCATTCTGTGGTCTAAAAGTCCTAAAGCCCCAGGAAGCATTGGTGCTTACATTATTCGGGAAGTATGTGGGGACATTAAAAAATGAAGGCTTCTATTATGTAAACCCGTTTTGTACAAGTATTAATCCTGCAGCAAAAACAAAACTAAGTCAAAGTGGTGATGTAAATGCAGGCGCACGCAACACTGTTCCTGCACCCGCTGGGACTCCTGGGGCAGAAGTGATCAATAAAAATATCTCTTTAAAAATCATGACGTTAAATAATAGTCGCCAAAAAGTGAATGACTGCCTTGGAAATCCAGTTGACATTGGAATTGCTGTTATGTGGAGAGTGACAGATACAGTAAAAGCTGTATTTCATGTTGACAATTATAAGGAATACCTCTCTTTGCAATGTGATAGTGCATTACGCAATATTGTCAGACTCTATCCCTATGATATAGCCCCAAACATTGATACAACTGGTGATGGATTGGCTGATGAAGGAAGTCTTAGAGGCTCTAGTGAGATTGTTGCTTCGCGTATTCGAGATGAAATTCAGCAGAAGGTGGAAGAAGCTGGAATGGAAATCATTGAAGCACGTATTACTTATTTAGCCTATGCACAAGAAATTGCCGCAGTTATGCTACAAAGACAACAGGCATCTGCTATCATTGATGCTAGAAAGATGATTGTAGATGGTGCTGTCGGTATGGTAGAAATGGCACTAGAAAGATTAAGTGAAAATCATATTGTCGAGTTAGATGAGGAAAGAAAAGCTGCAATGGTCTCAAACTTATTAGTTGTTCTTTGTGGCAATCATGATACCCAGCCCATTGTAAATGCCGGAAGCATATACTAGGGTGTCAGAAATGAAAAAACAAATTCCACTGAGATTATCTGAAAAACTATATGATGCCATTGCCGCATGGTCTGAGGATGATTTTCGTTCCATTAATGGACAAATCGAATATCTGCTAACAGAATGTGTAAAGCAGAGAAAGAAAAATGGGAAATATGTTTCAGAACACCTAGATGAGCCACCACAATTAAATATTGAATAATATACAAGAAAACAAAAACATCTGTCCTTCAAGAACTGACAGATGTTTTTTTGCCTTTAGTATCCTATCTCCTCTTTACAGGAACCCAGACACTGCTTTCATAATCTGGTGCACTTACGTCACCTTTCGCATACCACTCAATATTCGCACCCATGGCAATCTCATACTCTGGGTTTTCAGGAAACCATTCCTTGAACACTTTGGTATTCACCGATTGTAATGCACCTGGCATAGGTCCTGTACACTGGAATTTCGCCCACTCCATATCTGGAAATTCATAAACAGTCATACCCTTTGGAACTTCTCCCCCTTTATAAGTCCCTGCAATCAGATAGCGGAACTTCCCTTCTTTCCCTATATCATCAATACAAACACCATACTCTCCAATCACGCAATCATAAATGATTTGTTCCACATCGTTACTTGGCATCCCCGCTTTGCAGTATTTCTCACAAAACGAATCCCAAAACTTAGGAATCCCCTGATACCCAGCATCAAATGCAAACTCCTTTTCAAAACCAATCACCTTAAATCCTTCCATCTTCTCTACTACATAGTCCATATCGTTCCCTCCTTGCATTAAAATATTAATTTTCAGAGGTAAAAAAGTCTTTATCCTACTGGCATCTCCTTTCAACTGCATAGGAGACACTCCATGAAATCGACTGAATGCCTTGGTAAAGCTTTCTGGAGTTTCATATCCATACTTAAATGCAAGATTGATTACTTTTTCTCTATCTGCAATTATGTCTAATGCTGCCTGATACAGCCGGCGATATCTTATATATTCGCTGATAGAATATCCAGTCACAATCTTAAAACCTTTTTGTAAATAGAAGGAGGATATATTTACCTGATCCGCTACATCCTCAATACTGATGTCGTCTATCAAATGTCCCTCCATATATCTGATTGCATTTCTAAGACTTTCCATCCACTCCATTTTTTTCACCTCTTGAAACTATTTTAATACTGATCCGGAGATAAATCCTGTCATTTTATGCTTTGATTTGTCCCAATCCAGTAGATTCTACTGGCCAATTCTAACAGATAATTAGTCATTAGATAAATAAATTTACATTTGCATCTTCAGCTTCACTTAAATAGTAACCAACGCCACCAATTTTTACGCCATCGATAAGCTCTTCCTTTTTAAAGCCCATAAGATCCATTGACATTTGACAGGCGACAATCTCTACCCCATCCTTCATGGCAGATTGCATCAGTTCTTCGAGAGAGAGTACATTCTTACTCTTCATCAGGCCGCGTATCATTTTTCCACCCATGCCCATCATGCTCATTCTGGAAAGCTTAAGTTTTTTACTTCCCCTCGGCAACATGAGCCCAAACATGGTTCCCAGAAAATCCTTTGGTGTCCTTACTTTTTTCGGTTTTCTAAGAATTGTCAATCCCCAGAAGGTAAAGAACATCGTCACTTTCTTACCCATAGATGCCGCTCCATTCGCAATGATAAAAGAAGCAATAGCCTTATCTAAATCGCCGCTAAAAACTACCATTGTTTTATTATCCTTGCTCTGTCCCATACCTGCACAAGAATCTGCTACATCTAAATTATTACTTCCCTGCGTTCCCTTTTTAATATATGCAGTGATAAAACTTTGCGATTTCGAAAAGTCTATCAATTCATTATTTGTCCTTTTACACCATGCCTTAATATCTTCATAAAATCCAGGATCTGATGCCTCGACTTTTAATACTTGCCCATCCTGCATATCCATAAGAGAGGCCTTCACCTGCATCAATGGTCCAGGGCAGCAAAGGCCACAGGCGTCCAGTTCCTTATCATAGGTATCTGCCTTAGGCTTATTACTTACTATCTGTGTATCTGAATCAATCGTTACATAGCTTCCTATATCACTGCTTCTTGCTTTATCTTTTGCCTGCAAGACTCCGCTAAATCTCTGGGCAACTTCTGTTTTATAACCACCAGTAACATTATATACCTGAAAACCATGTTGGTGTAATATTCTATCCGCTATATATCCACGTAATCCCACTTGGCAATATTCCACAATTATTTTCCCATCACTTAGTTCACGCAGTTCTGGAATTCTCTTCCTTAACTGATCTACTGGTATATTAATGGCTTTTTCCATATGTCCATTCGAGTATTCATCCTCACTACGGACATCTACCAGAATATACTCCTCCTGGTTCATTTTCTCGACTTCTTCCCACGTAATCATATGAGATCTGCCTGCAAGAACATTTTGTGCCACAAAGCCTGCCATATTGACTGGATCCTTTGCAGAAGAAAAGGGAGGTGCATAGGATAACTCTAGTTCTGTCAGGTCTTCGATCGTACCTTTCATACGAATTACAGTCGCAATAATATCAATTCTCTTATCTACGCCATCATAGCCTATACCCTGGGCGCCGAGAACTTTACCTGCCTCATTAAATATAAGTTTCAGGGTCATCGGTACGGATCCTGGATAGTAGGTTGCATGTGAAGAAGGGTGAATGGTAACTGTTTTATATGAAATATCTGCCCGCTTTAAAGTTCTTTCGTTCGCCCCTGTAACTGCTGCTGTCAGACCAAACACTTTGATAATAGCTGTGCCCTGAGAACCATCAAAGCTGCTATTTAGTCCAGCCACATTATCTGCAGCTATTCTTCCCTGCTTATTTGCTGGTCCGGCAAGAGGAATCGCTGTTTTAAGACCTGTAATAAAGTCAATGACCTCAATGGCATCACCCGTTGCATAAACATCTGGCTTATTTGTTTCAAGCTTCTCATTTACAATAATATGCCCCTTCGTGCCTAGTTTTAGTCCACTATCTTTTAAAAATCCTGTTTCTGGTACAACACCAATTGCCAAAACTACCATATCTGCAAGAAATTTTTTATCACTGTTTAGTGTAACCTCTACTTGGCCTCCTATTTCAGCAAATTCTTTCACGCCATCCCCTAGAATAAGTTGAATCCCACTATCCATTATTTCCTTTTCGGCAACCACTACCATATCAGAATCAAATGGCGCAAGAATATGTGCAGCGGCCTCGACTAATAAAACTGAAATTCCGCGCTCGACAAGATTCTCAGCCACTTCGACGCCGATGAAGCCACCGCCGATAACAATCGCGCTTTTTACACCTCCGTTATCCACGTATTCCTTCATGCGATCTGTATCTGGAATATTACGAAGCATCAGTATTCTGTCACTGTTTATTCCAGGTATATCAGGTTTCATTGCCCTGGCACCTGGTGATAGTATTAAGTAATCATAAGTTTCTTTATAATTACCCCTTTCTTTACTGGCTATAAAAACTTCTTTCTTTTCAAAATCTATGCTTATTACTTCGCTGTTGTTGCGCACATCAATCATAAATCTGGCATTCATAGCCTCTGGTGTCTGTACCAGGAGTTTACTGCGTTCCTTTATACTCCCACCAACATAGTATGGTAATCCACAGTTAGCAAAGGAAATATAAGCATCCTTCTCAAACAGAATAATCTCTGCACTCTCATCCAAGCGCCTGAGCCTCGCTGCCGCTGACGCACCACCTGCGACTCCACCTACAATAATTACTTTCTTAGCCATACTATTCCTCCATTTTTTTACGTGCAATTGAATTTTTTATTTTATACCTCTTTAATCCTTCTCATCACGGAATAGAACTTCTATCAGTTCCTTAACCTTATGATTGGCAACCTGATAAAAAATCTCTGTGCCGTCCCTTCTGTTCTCAATAATTCCAGCTGTTCTTAGTTTCTGCAAATGCTGAGAAAGTGTTGATTGGGGTGTCCCTAGACATGACTGCATATGTGATACATTACATTCCCCTTTTTCCAGCAACCCATTTACAATACATAACCTAACTGGATGCGCTAAGACTTTCAGCATCTCAGCTGTTTCTATCATTCTTTCCCCTTCACTTTTCAAAGATAATACCTGCCTTCCACCTTGTATGTCTTTTTTACGCTTTCAATCTATAGCTTACAATGTCAAACTTTATATCTATATATTTGAATATTACGATATTTAAATATTATTGTCAATATAGGCGCCCATGTATTTCATTAAAATACTTAACTAATAAATATATTTCGATAAGACAAAAAAAAGGTGCGAAATAAATGGCCTGTGTTATACTTATAAAGTACTTTATAAAAATAGTATTTGGGGGATGCAGGAGTAGATGTTTCGGAACCTTACCTCCTTCCCTTCTTACTTGGAAAGGGACTACAAATACTACTATACAATAGGAGGTGAGCCATGTATAAAGTAATCATCTGGGGAACTGGAACCTGTTACAATAGATTTTTCAACACATTAAAATTGCAAGAATTGTTTGGTGCTATCAGAGTATTAGCTATAACATCAAATGATAGGGATATTAAAAACACTCTGGACGGGTATTCTTTTTTATCAAAAGAAGACATCTTCACTTTAGAATATGATTATTGTTTGGTTGCGGTTGATAACATGAATAAAATGATACATGAAGCGATGTCATATAAAATTCCTAAAGATAAACTGATTCCAATCAGCGTTCTTTCTATTCCACATTTTAATTTTGACAAATATATATCCATAAAAAATAGTAATCTAAGTATTATTGCAAGTAACTGTTGGGCTGGTATTTGCTATCACTATCTAGGATTAGAATTTTTGTCTCCAACCATCAATATGTTCTTTCATCGTAAAGAATTTAATCTATTCGTAAGCAACCTGGAATACTATTTAGATCTACCAGTAGAATTTTTTGAAATGCAATATAATAATGATTTAAAGCACGATTTTCCAGTTGGAATAATAGGAGATATCAAACTTAATTTCAATCATTATACTGATTTTGAGTGTGCTAAAGCGTGCTGGGAAAAACGCAAAAAAAGAATCAATATGGAAAATCTGCTTATCATTTCTAGTGCGACATCTGCTGATGATGCCCTAGAATTTGATAAACTTCCATACGAAAATAAATTAATTTTTGTTCCACAAGAAGTTGGTACGAAATCATCTTATTGCATCCATTTTGAAGACCACCACGATGGCGTTACAATTGGTATGGTTGCAAACGGCACCGCGAATGGTACAAAGAGTATGTTTGATATCTTAAGCTTTTTAAATCATGAATCCGATTTTTTGCGGACACAATAATTGACTCCTGCTTATTAATAACCTTTGCTTAACTTTATTGTGATATTTTTTTTGTTCTTGTTGATCCAAGTCCTATATTCTTATTCATCTTTTCAACCTTACCAACACCAATCTTTTTTTCTTCTTGTAAAAAACCAACTTTAGATTTTTTCTCTTCTATCAGTTTTTTCATTTTTTCCATATCTCTCATCGACATATTTTACTCCTTCTCTCAACTAATACCACATCATGCCACTTACCATTATCCATTTGACCAAGTTTTTCTCTATAGCCTATTTCTCTAAAACCACATTTCTTATGCAAATTTAGACTGAAAACATTTTCCTTTATAATTCCTGATTGCAGTGTCCAATATCCACTTTTCTCTGAGCGTTTAATCAATTCTTCCAGAAGCACTGTACCAACTCTTTGACCTTGATATTGCTTATCGACATAAATACTTACTTCTGCAACGCCTGCATATACACAGCGCCCTGAAACGGGGGATAAAGCTGCCCATCCTAAAATAGTGTCATCTGCCCTTGCTACTAGGCGACTGTCTTCACAATGCTCTTTATTCCATTCTTCCCAAGTTGGAACTGTACTCTGAAACGTTGCAATTTTCGTTTTTATCCCTTCTGCATAAATCTCTGCAACCCTATTCCAGTCAGCTTCTCTCATCACGTCAACTTTATAATTCATAATTCTCTCCGCCTCAATATCCATACACACTTCTTATCAGAAACTCATTGCTACATCCCATGCACGCCAAATAACCGTACGCAAATTACCGATTATGTTACAATCACCAACGAGATGCACGTGGCTTGCAGCAGAAGTAAGTGGCATTGGTAGGTAGCCCACCGACATGATAACTGTATCCGCTTCTATTTCTAAAGTCTTTCCATCTTGCTCTTTTATGACAACACCTGTCTCAGTGATTTCTGAAACGGTAGTCTCCAGATGTACCTCCAGGTTATTTAACGCAAAATATTCTCTCAGATAAGAAGCATTTGCAAGACAGACACCTTTTACCGCGATCAGGTCATTTTTCATTTCTACAATAACAGGTGTTTTCCCTTTTCTGTGGAGATCCAGAGCTATCTCACAACCCGTCAGACCACCACCAATAATAACGACCTTTTGTCCAACTTCTTCTTGATTAAGCAAAAAGTCACACGCCTCTAATGCTCGCTCACTGCCTTTTATCTTTAGTATTCTTGCTTTGGAACCGGTTGCAACAACCACTTCATCATATCCGCTCAATTCGTTGATCGACTTTACTTCTGTCTGGAATTTCACTTCAATTGGAAGATCTGCAATCTGCTTTTCATACCATGTGATCAGTTCTCTATCCTTTTCTTTAAATTCAGGAGCTGCTGCTGCAACGAAAACGCCACCGAGTCTATCAGATTTTTCAAAAATCACTGGTTGGTGTCCACGTAAGGCAAGGACTCTTGCAACTTCCATACCGCCAATTCCGCCTCCGATAATGGCTACTTTTTTCGAAACTGCGGCCTTTTTAATCTTATATTTTTTTGACTGCATCGTCTCCGGATTCACTGCACATCTTGCCATACCTGCATTATCAGAAAGCGCCTGATCATTCCCAACACCTTTATAATGAGCCATATTGAAGCAAGCATTATGGCAGCATATACATGGACGAATATCTGCTTCTCTATCCTCTATCAGCTTTGTAACCCATTCAGGATCAGCCAGAAATGGACGTGCGGCACCCATTGCATCAATTTCGTTATTTTTAATCGCCTCTGCAGCAGTATCCAGCTGCATTCTTCCTGCACACACGACTGGAATATCAACAAATTGCTTGATATGCTTTACATCCTCAAGATTGCAGCTTTCAGGCATATATCCTGGTGGATGAGCCCAATACCATGCATCATAAGTACCATTATCACAATTAAGCATATCATATCCTGCATCCTGCAAATGTTTTGCTGCGCGTTCAGATTCCTCCATATCACGTCCCACTTCCACATACTCTTCACCTGGAAGCGCACCCATACCAAACCCTTTCGTTTTTGATACTACTGAATAGCGAAGAGAGACCGGAAAATCCTCTCCGCATTCTTTTTTAATTGCTTTTACGATTTCTACTGGGAAACGATATCTATTTTCAAAGCTCCCACCATACTCATCCTCACGCTGATTTGTATATTTCATTGTGAACTGATCAAGTAGATATCCTTCATGCACAGCATGGATTTCAACTCCATCCACATCTGCTTCCTTTAATAATTTTGCAATTTTGGCGAATGCCTCTATCATCTTATGAATTTCTTCCACTGTTAAAGGTCTCGATATGCAGGAATCATCCCACCTATTCGGTGTTGCACTTGCGCTTGCTGTTAAATAGCTGACATCAAGGATTGGTTTCATTACTGTTCCCAGCGCTTTATTATGCAATGCTTTTATCATAATGTCATTAATCGCAAGGGATCTTCCAAAACCAGCTGTCAACTGTACAAACATTTTAGCGCCGGTCTTATGAAATTCCTTCATAAATTCCTTCAGCTTTTTATATTTTCCCTGACCCTGATACAGCCAATTACCAAATAAAATATCACTGATTGGTGCTATTCCAGGCAGAATCAGTCCTACGTTGTTTTTCGCTCTTTCTAAAAGGAATTTTGCCGCTTCTTCGTCGAAATGATTTGGCTCCATCCAGCCAAAAATCGAAGTGCCGCCCATAGAAGTCATAACAATTCTGTTTTTAATTTCTACATTTCCAATTTTCCAAGGCTGAAATAATGGTTCATAACTTTGCTTCATAATGCCTCCTTTTCTTTAATGAAAACGGTACCATCCTCTTTTACTTCCAACAAATCTCCAGTTTTCACTGTCTCTAAAAACGCATCACCAAGTTGGTCAATGGCAATCACATCACTTTCCTCCCAAATTTTCGCGAGCACGATTCCGCTAGCTGCCAAAGAATCAATGTGTTTTGAAAAGAGAAAACATGCTGGATTGATTTTCATGGAACAAATTGTCTGAATGACAAGGCCTCCTGTTGTGGAACCAATTGTAATTGGTAGACAGAGAGCTTTTCCTGTAATCATTTTATTAAATAAATCAGGATTGTTTTGATCAGAAGCAATCACTTCTTTTGCTTGGTTCAATGCACTTTTCTGAAACGTCGCAAGTGTGTTCACCCCACCGTGGGACACAACTGCTTCTCCGCTCCAGTTTCCACCAGCAAGTACTCTTCCTTTAAATTCTCTCATATTAGATACCTGCCTTTCCCGACAAAAGGTCCAATATTTCCTGATCCTTGCAATATCTAGCAACTGAATAGGTCCTTAATTTATTACTGTTTGTAATAATCGCTCTGCGCTTTGTGATTGGATTGTTCGTATACATCAGGGGACAGATTGAAGACACTTTAACACCCATCGCTATAAGTTTTTGGTACTCTTTGCTCTTCACGAAATTTTCTCTGATCTGTGGAGGTGTCGTCATGATCGTTCTGACCTTTACTTTTTTTGCACCCGTTTCTTTGAGTGCCTTTTCCAGATTTTCTGTCCACAAGATAAGCTGGTGATACGTCAGATGTGGACAACCAATAAAGCATAAATTTGGTTTCGCATTTTTATTTTCCCACATAACCGGATAACTCTTGTATACGCGTTCTAGCTCTTCATCATCTATGCAATAGGTATTGGCATCCTCTGTGATAAGTGATTCCCCCAGTTCTTTTGCCTCTGGCGTAAGATGATCAATATGATACAGACCTACAGCACCGTTTGATGCTGTTGCTGCACCGAAATCCTTTAAATATGCTGTTGTCTCCTCATTCAGTTCTGTTCCAATAAAGGAATCCAGACCATAAATATATGGTACCGCCTCCATGACCTTCATACCGATAGCACTTCCAAGTATTTGTGCTTCTGGCGTCTTCGTTGTCTTTACATAAACTTTCCATGTTGCTTTTCTTCCTTCATCAGTTACAAGTCCAAAATAAGGAACATAGCCAACAATTGAACCAAACAAATCTAGCATACCACTATTACGGTTACATCTGGCACCGAGAACAGAATTTGCATAAACAACTGCACTGCTTTCTGCCCATGACAGCACATCTCCATTTTTAGGAATATTCCCAACTTCTGGAAGATAAGAGGCGCATGTAAAAGAGTCTTTATCTCTTAAACCCACTTTCAAAAGTTGCTCTTCGTATTCCTGCTGTTTTTTGTACATGACATGAAAAACAATTTTTTCGAGTGGATTACACTTTACATTTTTATAATCAATTGGACGAGGATCCACTGTCAGTTTCCCCTTTGTGTGGATATCGGCTGCAATCAATTTGTCCATTGTCGAAAATAACGGTTTTAAAATTGAAATACCAAAGCTTGTGACCAGATGCCCATACTGGTAAGTTACTGGAACAAGTTTCGTTGCACCGAAAATATCACCAAACATAATAAGTGTCTGCAGAACCTTCGCCATGACTTCACCCTGTGAACCATCTAGTATATCCTGCTGCTCTTTTGTTAGTTCCATAATGCCGTTCCCTCCTTATTTGCTATTCAAATATACTATCCTTTTTGAAAAAACTTATATCCTCGAGTTAAAGTTATTAGTGTAATTGTATCATACTTATAGTCAATATTGCTATAGCAATGATACGAACTATTTGCTGTTATATTTGAATTTCACTAATTTTTATGATATGCTAATTTAAGTTAGTTAAATAAAACTTCTCTTATGAGAAAAGAGGCTTTCGATGAAAATAAATGAATCCGCTGAAAATTATTTAGAGACCATACTCATATTAAGCAAAAAGCTACCTGTCGTTCGTTCTGTAGACATAGCGGAAGAACTTGACTTTAAAAAATCAAGTATCAGTATTGCAATGAAAAATTTACGTGAAAATGGTTATATAACCGTTACCGAATCTGGTTTTATCTATCTGACTGATTCTGGTAAAGAAATTGCAGACATGATATATGAACGACATGACTTGCTATCTTCCTGGCTCAAAAACCTTGGTGTTGACGCAAAAACAGCCACTGAAGATGCCTGTAAAATAGAACATGTCATTAGCAAGAAGAGTTTTGAAGCTATAAAAAACATGCTACGTTTATAATAGCTTTTCAATGGCCTTTTTTGATTTTATGTCCAATATTTCACCTGAAAGAGCCATAAAGATATAATTGCTTATTTCACTACGTTCACGATCTGCTTTTATCTCAAGCAATGTATTGATAATGTCAGTCAAAATAAGCTTTCTCATCGTTTCTCGGACAGCCATAATATCATATGACAATAATGCGTTCAAAATCACTTCGTTATATCTGGATTCTTTTTGAACAATCATTTTCAGAGCCTGTATACATTGACGAACAGTAATCGGTTTTTCATCCTGCAACACCTCTAGAAATTCTGGCAACGTATCCTGCATTTCACATCCAACATCCCATTGCACATTTTCTGCAATCAGCATGATTCCAAGACTTCTCTGATATGAATTATCACTTTTTAACTTCATGCGAAAAATATTCCAAAAAGGGTAAACACTAGCATCTATCCTGGATTTTGCCTGCAAAAGCAGAAATGCACGATACCTAATAGCATCCTCTTTCAACGACAGCCATGTAATGAGTTTTTCCACTTCCTCTGGTTGTAAAGCGGCGCCCCTGTCGTCTAATTCATCTTTATCAATCGTCATCATGTCTTCCCATTCTGTTATCATCGTGATATCCTTTCTACCATCTTTATGAATGATTTGTAATATAGGTATTTGGCTATATCCTAATTATAGAAATCATACATTTATTTGTCAATGCAAAAGCAACCAGCAATCTTGCGTGAAAGCATTGCTGGTTACCTTGGCATTTCTTATTTCCTTTTCAATATTCTACCTTCATAAGCGTAGATTTCTTCTTCTTATGCTATTGTGTAATGATTTCCCCTGCCATCTGAAAGAAATCAGCGGCAACCATATCTGTATCACTTGCCATAAGTGTATAAGATACCCCATCCTCTTCCCAATTTGCATGTTGTACCTTAGACAGCTCAACTTCATCAGCGCCTTCTGAAATATAGAGTTCACCATTATCCATTGCTGTCTGTTCTTCTGGCGTTACCACATAACCCACTGGAACAAATTTGTAGTCATCTTCTGTATAGCGAACCTGGATATCGCCTACCATATCAGTACTATCTATTCTTTCTACTACTGTCTCGTCACTTACAAATGGTTTTTCTGCATATACCGACAATGCAACTCCCTCCTGCGACTTGTAGTGAAGACCTAAGCCCTTGTACGTGCCAACTTCATTTCCATCCGCATCCTGTGCTGCAGTATTCATAACTTCTACGCTTTGAAACAACATTCCATTCGTAAACTTCTCTACTGTCTTCACATCATAACCCAGCTCTTTTTCCGCTTTTTCTATCTCGCTATACTCTGTATATTCTGGTGCAACAGATGACTTTGACACCAATGATGTAATCTTCCCTGAAGCGATAACGGTTGTTGGTACAATAATACATAATGCTACTGCCGCAACTGCTATTCTTTTAAACAAACTTTGCCCTTTTCTCATTTTATTCCCTACACTTTCTTCCCTTATTTTTCTGATATCCTTCACAATTCTATCTTTTAGGTGATTCGACGGTTGGATTTTGATAACGCTGAGTTCTATTTCTTCCTGAAGCTTCCTGTCAAATTCTTTCTCCTGAAACATAATATGTTTCCTCCTCGTAATCGTATAGACTATAAATACCCCGCAAATGATTTCTTGCCACAAAAAGTCTTGATTTCACTGTTCCTATACTACATTTCATAACCTCAGCTATTTCACTTAAAGAAAGCTGGTTATAATAATACAGTATCACTACTGTTCTTTGTTTTACTACAAGGCTGCTTATTGCATCCATCAGTATGCTGGTCCTCTCAGATTGCAGTATTTGTTCGAGGGCAGATGCACCAGTATGTGTATCTCGTGTATTACGAATATCAAATATCTCCTCTACTGGCTGCTCTTTTTGTCTTTTTTTACAGTATCTCCAGGCTGTACGCGTTAGAAGCTGAAAAAACCATGACTGAAATTTATCTTCCTCTTTTAGTTTATGAATATTACAATAACATTTTACAAATGCCTCCTGTAAAATATCTTCTGCATCTGCATAATTTCCTGCAATTAAATATGCCATACGCATGGCCTGATTCTTATATTTCTCATACATGGTATCAAATCCACAGACATTTCCCTGCTTCATTTGTTTTACAAAATCTACCTGCTCCATAGTTGCTTTCATCACCTTCCTTATCGGTGCACCTATCTATAAGAGACCTGTATCTACAAATCGGTTCATTTTTTTATCAACTATTCTCATTTATTATTTATTTTATCATATTTATAATTTATAGCTACAATTGAAATGGAAATTGTTGTATAATGGACTGGTAATGTATTATGATTATCAAGAATAGAAAGAGGAGGAATTTTATGGATACTATAAAAAAAGCGTGGGTAAATGGATTGTTTCTTTTAATCACACTAGCTGTTAATACTTTAGGTGCGATGGGGCTAATCAATGGCCTTTCACAAAAGCAGATTTCCGATATGTATATTACGCTTATCACACCAAGTCCTGCAACCTTTAGTATCTGGAGTATTATTTACTCATTGCTTCTGACTTCCATTATTGTAATGATAGTAAGAAAAAAAGACACTTATTATCAAGAAGTTATCGAACAGATTACTATCCTTTTTAGAATTTCCTGTATTTTGAATATTGCTTGGATTTTTGCCTTTTCCTATATACAAATTGAATTATCGGCACTCTTCATCTTGGCCTTTGTAATTACATTGACTCTGATTTGTCAAAAACTTTTACACCTGCAAGAAGGAAAGCGCTGGCTTTTACCCCTGAGCTTTGGAATCTATACTGGCTGGCTGTTTATTGCAACCGTTGTAAACATATCTGCTGCACTTGTTAAACTAAAATGGAATGGATTTGGAATTGCTGATGATATTTGGGCGAGCATTATATTAGTAGTCGCTCTTCTACTGATTATTCTGGTTCTCTTAAAAATCCAAAATGCAGCATTCCCACTTCCTGTTGCATGGGCTTATTGGGGGATTTATCAATATTTAAGATCCCCCGAAGGATATCAGGGTGCATTTGGTCTTTTACAGACCATCGCGCTTGTATGTATGGTCATTTTGATAGGTCTGGCAATCGTGCAGCTTTATCGAAATCATTTTTCACTACTTCCAAACTCTTCTAAATAATAAGCGTCCTCATAGGGGAATCACTTATTATTGCACTATTTTGGAAACATACTCTTCATAGTTCATCTTGAGCGCCATCTCAAGCTCATTTGAATCAGCTCGTGTTTCAATGAATAAAAAAGCAAAGACGGGATATTTTTGAAAATCAATTTTTCTCAGTGCGAGGACTTTACTGAACCTTGCTGAAATGGCATTGTAATCAAAACTCTTTATATTTTCTGCTTGCAAGCCCTTTGGGAAATCGATTAAAACAAGACTAAACACATTCCCGTCTTTGCCCTGTAAAATATCATTCCATTCTGGCTCCTTATTTTTAAAATAATATTCATAAGTGTTGATCCCATAAGCAAAATATGCAATATCTGTGACGCACCATCCTGCAAACCTCATAGGATTGAATTCAATAGGGGTAACTTTACCCTCCTTGTCTATACGTACTTCCGCATGAATAGGGAAATTTGAAAGGCCAGCAATTGTACCGATTTTTTTTAGTGTATCACTACACTTTTCTAAATTTTCTAAAATGATCTCCTTTGATGTATAATAAATTCTATCGCTTACATCTGTATCTGATGAAAATGGATGCTTTAGTATATTCAAAATAACAGGTTCCCCTGCAGAATTGTAATAGGCATCAATCGCGAACTCCTCCCCATCAATACATTCTTCTATTATAAATTTTGAAGAATTCATAACCTCCTTTGGATATAAACCCTCTGCCATCTCAAT
>Ga0209373_10001166_pt1 | contig 33052 bp, 23 predicted proteins | sample Higcelweek5metaG_FD_187173 | JGI IMG/M metagenome (GOLD analysis project Ga0209373, IMG submission 187173) | Freshwater pond sediment microbial communities from the University of Edinburgh, under environmental carbon perturbations - High... | ecosystem: Environmental > Aquatic > Freshwater >... | reverse complement strand
GCCTTTCGTTCTTCGTCCGTTATTTGAATTCGAATCGTCTTCATGCGCACCTCTTCTGTTTCGCTTACAGATAAAATATAGTGCATCTCTCGAATATTACAATGTAAATTTATGCAACTTAGCTTATTGTGTTTTTTCTGCTGGAATATCTGTCATAAATCCATGCGGTCGGGCATGGCGGTTTCCTTTACTTCTTTTCAGCGGGATTCTCTTTCCTTTCCTGGTCGTCCGACGGCTTGTTCAAATTCCGGACCGAATCGCCGGGGATGATCCCGGGACGGATCAGAATGCGCCGCTTCAGGGGATTTCCCTGAGAGGACAGGATTTCAAGCATGGTTTTCGCCGCTTCCGAATAAATGTTCTCCGACTGCTCGCACATCGAGGTGAACCGCATGTTCGCCGGCAGAAAGGCGTCGCCGATGTAGCCTCCGATCAGACTGACGTCTTCCGGCACCCGGATTCCATGCCGGATCAGCGCCTGATACGTGCACAGCGCTCGCCAGTCGTCGACACAGATCAGGGCGGTCGGCGGTTCCCCTCCGGAAAACGCGGCGGCCAGATGCTCCCAGTAATCGGGAATGTCGTAAACCGATTCCTGCGGCAGAACTCCGCCGATGCGTGGACGCTGCCAGACAATCTGATATTTTTCGCGGAATTCCAGCTGGAAGTGCTGAAGGGCGTCCTTATATCTGTAATAGCGTTCCGCGGGGATCGGCTCTTCGATTTCATTGGAAACGAATCCGATCCGGCGGTGTCCCCGCTGATAAAGATAAGAGACCGCCAGATAGGATCGGAGCTGGTTGTCGAGCAGGACCCAGCTGCAGTCGAGTTCAGGATCGAAGGCACGTACGCCGATGCATGGCAGGTCTTTCATATATTTGCGGAAAAAATCGTGCCGGACGATTCCGTTGAAAATGATGCCGGAGACCTCGTCATCGAGCAGACACGCGGGGGGAGTCCAGTCCAGAGAAACGTGGGAAAACAGCAGGTTGAAACGGCTCGGCTGGAGTTCCCGCGTCAGTCCGTCGAAAGCAACTGTGTAAATGCGCGATTCCATGAAAAGTTCTTTGCTGTACAAGCTGGAGAACGAAAGATAGAGAATCTGTTTTTTTCGCAAGGAGTCCGGCTGTTTCCGCCTTACTCTGCGCCGTTCTTCTTCCGGCAGAACGAAAGAGCCCTTTCCGCGGACTTTGTAGATCAGTCCTTCGTTTTCGAGAGACTTCAAGGCTTTTCGGACACTGCATCGGGAGACTTTGTAGCGTTGAACCAGCCGGTTTTCCGAAGGCAGCTGCTGATTGCCCTGAAGCCGTCCGGCATGAATATTCTGCCGCAGACGGTTTTCCACTGTCAAAGCAACTGAACGTGTATCTTTCTTCATGGGGCCGCCTTGTATGAGTTGTCCGTTTTTGCCAGGGAAAAATCATTTTAACTTGTCCGTAGATTATACAACAGATGCCCGTTTTATTCAAGGCGATAGACTGAAAATGAAAGCGAAAAACTTGTATGAACTTGTATGAGTTTCCAAGGAAGTTTTCTGAAAAATGAACAGTGCATGAATCTTAGAATACAGGTGTATCCCATTTTTCGCGTCCGGGTATCCGGATATTCGGGATATGAGGATCACAAAATTTTCTTTTTTAACACAAAAGATTTTCTTTTTTTACATTTTTTGCTGGAATTGCCGGCGCGGCGGATTATTGTTATTCACCGTTTTCCGGTTTGGTCCGATTCCTGTAAAAAGGGGATATAAAGGCTCTGTTTTGAATATGAGTTCAGTTGTTTCAACAGAAAAATCAAAGAGGCGTTTTATGAAATCACTGTATGCGCTGCATGTAATGCCGTTGCTTCCGGGATATGAAAAAGAACTGGCAGAGGACGCTGAAACTTTACTGAAGAATGGGGCCTGCACGGGGATCGCCTGCATGATGACGCTTGTGCCGGAGGGGAACCCGGCGGTGGACAAGGCGGAGATTCTCAAGAAACGCTATCAGGCATTTCTTCATGCGTTCCGCGGTGATCCGCGTTCCGTCGGCATACTGCTTCAGGCCACGATCGGGCACGGCTGGACCCCGGACACTCCCGCCGGATTTCAGAAGATCATCCGTCCGGACGGCTCGGAGGTTTATCAGATGTGTCCCCTCGGAGAAGACTTCCGGGCGTATATCGATCATCAGGTTTCCACGCTGGCGGAGCTCAAACCCGCATTCTTCATGGTGGACGACGACTTCCGGCTCGTGACCGGACGTTCCGGCTGCTGGTGTCCTCTGCATATTGCCGAATTCTCGCGTCGTAACGGAAAGAAATACACTCGCGAAACTCTCCTCGAAACAATGAAAAACGATACGGAAACTGCAAAACTTTATGACGGCATGCTGTTGGATTCCATGCTCGGCGTCGCCCGGATCATTCGTGAAGCGATCGACCGTCATGCGCCCGGAACTCCGTGCAGTTTCTGCACCTGTACCGGCGATGTTCACCATGCGACCGCCATTCGGAAGGCGCTTGCCGGAAACACGCCGGAGAAGATCGTTCGGATCAACAATGCCCGTTATCTGAATTCACAGATGCGCGACTTTGCCGTTCGCATGTATCAGGGAGCGGCCCAGATCGCCGCTATGGACGCGGACACGCTGGTGCTGGCGGAGACGGACACCTGTCCGCAGACGCGTTACAGCACGGCGGCCGCGCTGATGCACGCTCACTATACCGGGTCGATTCTGGAGGGCTGCGCGGGGGCGAAACACTGGATTACTCCGCTGCATGAATGGGAGCCGGAAGCAGGAGTGGAATACCGCCGGATTCTCACCCGTTTTTCCGGATTTTATACTTCCCTTTTCCGTGCTCTTAATGGTGCTGAAGCGGCTCCTTTCGCGGCGGCTTCCTTTCCGGAGAAACCTTTCTTCCGCAGTCCCTTGGAAAATTGGGGACTCATGATCGGAGCGGAACGAACCTGGGGACATCTCTTAAGCGTGCTCGGACTGCCCTGTTCCTTCGTGAAGAATCCGGACATTCCCGTGATGCTGGCCGGCTCGGAGGTGAAAATGTTCTCTGATGCCGAACTCGAAAAATTCGCCTCGCATGGAATGCTTCTGGATGGGCCTGCCGCGCATGAACTGACAAAACGCGGACTTTCCCGTCTTATTGGAATTGAAGCGTTTCCATGGGACGGTACTTCCGTTTCTGGGGAGGACTGGAACGGCATTTTCATCCATCGTTCGCCGGAGAATTACCGTCTGAAACCGCTGTCGGAAAAGGTCGAAGTCCTTGCCTCGCTGATTCACCGGCTCTCGGGCGTAAGCGAGGAGACGGCAACGCTGGCTCCGGCCCTGACGGCGTTTGAAAACGAACTCGGCGGCCGAAGCGTTGTCTTTGCCGGAACGCCCGGCGGCAGCGGATTCGATCCGTTCGGTTTTCTGAATCTTCGCCGGAAACGCCAGCTTGTCCGGATGCTGGAGTATATCTGCCGTAGACCGATTCCGTTCTATTATCCCGGTGATGCCGAGGTTTATTTCAAGCTGTTCCGGCGGAAAGACGGCGGACACTTGCTCGCGTTTTTCAACCTCTCTTTCGATCCGATGGAGAACATTCCGTTGGTCTCTTCCGTTCTTCCGGAGTCGTTTGAGCGACTGGCTCCGGACGGAAAATGGATGAAAGCGGAATTAGCCGATGGTTCGATTCAGGTTCCGCTTCAGCCAGCCTTTCCGGAAATCTTCCTTGCAAGGTAATTTCCGGTTTCAGGACAGGGATTCGAAAAGAATCGTGGAAGACAAGGTTTTGCGGACCGGACAATTCGCGGCAAGCGTGAGGACCTTTTTTTTCTGCTCTTCGCTAAGATTTCCTTCAATGTCGATTTTGTTTTTGAAGACGGCTTTTCCCTCTGCCTGTTCCATCTCAACTTCCACCTTGACATCGGAATAGGGCAGTTCAAGACGGTCGAGAATCATGCGGACGGAAATATTCAGGCAGGCCGCGTAGGCGGCGGAGAGCAGGTCGTGCGGACGGAAATGATTTCCCTGGCCGCCTTTGTCCGGCAGGACGTCCGCGCAGATTTCTGCCATGCCGTTGTTGAGGTTCACAAGATAATTGCGATTTCCGTTTTGTGCGGTAACCATAAACGCCTCCCGTTTTTTGGTACGGAGAATACAATACAGTTGCGGGAGCGTTTTTTCAACAGGAGTGTGATCCGGGCTTGGCGGTTATCGGCTGAATCCTCATCGCTCCTCCCGGACGGTCTGGACGTTTTCCCAGAATTGACGCGTGATAGTGGTAGAGAAAATGCGCGCTCCATGCGTGGCAGTCAGAACGCGGCTGGAGAAAGTCCTCCGGCAGCGTTTTAAGTCCCATGTGTTCATATTCAAGGTAAGCGTTGAGGCGCCGGTTGAAAAGTTCCGTTTCACCTGAAAGGTAACACATCTCGAAGTAATAGAAACTGAAGAAGATTCCGCATTGAGTCATTCTCCGTCCGCTTTTCAGAAATGAGAGGAGACGGTCGTCCGGGTACAGGATATAGGCCAGAACCTGAGCATGTTCAGAATAAAAACGGTGTCCGGTGTCATCTGCAAAAGCGCCCTCTTTTTCATTGAAGTAATGTTTCACCGTATTCCGGTAGAGGTCTTCGCTCCAATCTGCGAATTTTTTCCTTCTTTCAGGGGTTCCCGCGAATGCCTCCACTTCGGCCAGATTCCGGAAGGCCAGACTTCCCAGCAGATTCAAGATGGAATGAGTTCCGCCTTCGCCCCCGTACGGCACGCCGTGGTTCGGCCATTGCCAGTCGATGAAGTTCCAGCCGGGAAGGTGGAGAAGACCGTCTTTCCGGTGATTTTCCAGATATTCCGCCGCTTTCCGGGCGGACGGCAGCAGTTCCTGTATTTCCGCTTTTTTCTCCGGGTTCCAGAGGGCGAAGTCGTACAGCATCATGATGAAGTTCATGACGAAAGCGGGAATCATCTGAGAGACTTTTGCCGGATAACGGGCGTAGAGGGAGCCGTCTTCCTGCTGTGACGAGGCCAGCTGACGCAGGGTGTGGAGAGGCAGCCGCCACTCTCCGAAAGCAGCATAGGAGCACAGTGCTTCGATCCGGGCGTCTCCGACATATTGCATGCGCTCATAATAGGGGCAGTCGATCAGCATGTCGTGGGAACAGCATTCGAGCGTCCGTTTCGCCATCCGGTAGAGTCCCCTGAAATTCTCCGGCAGACCGGACGGTTCCGGAAGAGAAGGGTAGGGGTAGCCGGTGCGGTAGAATCGGACCTCTTCAAGCCGTGCGGTTCCGGTGCATTCGACTTCCAACCAGCGGCCCGCGCGCCATTGGAGGTCGAACCAGCGGAGTTCCTTTCCGGCAACCTCGAATTCATCATGGTTTCCGAAGAAATACGTTCCGTCGCGCCGTCCTTTTTCTCCCTTCAGCGAGTGATTGCTCAACACTGGAAGAAGGTAGGGCGATTCGGCCCAGCGGAGACGGACGCTGCCTTGTCCGGAGAACCGGTATTCCGGCCAGACGCAGACATAATCGCCGAAGTGGAAAAAATTGCCTTCCCGGCGGTAGTCTGTTTCCGCCAGATAAAGCTGCGGGGGCAGTTCGGGACGGAAGAGGGGACGGGAGTCTGTGAAATATTCCACCGGTTCCCAGCCTTCTCCTTTTCCTTCCAGAATCACCGGATCGAATCCGGCGCCGACATGCACCCTCGGCACGCTGCCCCAGTCCGGCCACGGCGCGGAATATTCACAGCCGTCTGCCATTTTGACCTCCCAATTCCCCGGAAGCGTTGTGTAAAAGCCCGGCCGGACCGTCATGCAGTGGGCGCTCCGCATTTCGCCGAAAACAGAGAGACGTGCGGTGATTACATGGTGTCCCGCTTCCAGTTCCACCCGGCAGGAGGAAAGATTCCAGCACTCGGGGGAGCCGGGCGCCGGACCTTCGGCAAGACGCTCCCCGTCGAGAAAGAGCCGGACGTATTCATCCGCGCTGAACTCGAATTCAAGAGTCTTTTTACAATCGTTTTCAATATAAAGACGGAATACCGCCATGTAAGGCGGTTCCACTTCTTTTGCGGCAGTCATCCAGAGCATGTTTGATTCCTTGTAGAGCTGTTGGGACAGGACGCGCTCCGGTTCCCGGACGGCAGTTTTCGGCTGTCCGCGTACGGAAACCGGAGCTATTTTATTTCAGAGACATTCACCGGACATTCTGTGAGAACCCGCGGTCCGGGGATGAGGTGATTACGGGGATCGAATCTCCGAAAACCGTGACGGTAAAATCGTCCACTGCCGAATTGACCCGGACGGACCATACTTCCGCTTTATCCGGATGGGATCTGTCTGCGATGAATATCGTTGGAGCAGTCACCCTTTTTTCACTCTTGACCACCTTGCCGGAAGGATCGAGAAGATCGGCGGAAAGCCATTCCGAGGCATTCTCTCCCACCACGCGGACCGCCACCTGTCCGACGCCTGCGGGAACCGTGAAATACATTCTTCCCGCATCATGGTTGAACGTGGCTCCGCTCTGCGCGAGAATGCCGTTTCCGGGCGTATCGGATTCCAGCTTGACTCCATGGTATCCGGAGAAAATGATCTTGTAAATTCCCGTTTCGGACGCCGTGAAACGGAGCGTCTTATCGGAAGTATCGTTCGCAATGGCCCATTTCGCCAGCAGTTTTCCTTGCGGGGAAAAGAGCTGGAAATATGCGGTTGGCAGATCCTTCCCGATCTGGGAAAGTGTGACGCGGACCGCGACTTTCTCTCCGGCTTTCGCATATTGAACGAACTGTGCGCCGAACCGGGACCGCAACGGCTGCGTTGCGGCAGACGTGTCGACTTTGCCGGACGCGGGCTGAAGACGGGATGGATTCCAGGAAGATGGCTTCACTGAGGAAAACAGCTTTTCGGATTGCTTGAGGGCATCTGCAAGGGAAAATCCCTTGCCGTCCTTTGTTTCGATTGTTCCCGTCATGTCCCGCAGGGGAGTCGTCTTCCATGCGTCGAATTCAAAAAGTTTCCCGGTGCTTCCGGCGTTCAGAACCGTTACTTTTTCCAGATGAAAATTGCCGACCGGACCCGAAAGTTTTCCCGCAAAGAATGAGAAGGCCGGGGAACTTGTGCCGGACAGGTCGAATTCACAATTTTTGACTTCGACGGAAAAGCCGTCCGCGCTTTGCCCTTTGGAATGGAAGGAATACTGTTTCGAACCGGAAATGCGGGAGTTTTCAATCCGGATCGTTCCTTTCAGCGGCGGTTCGTTTCCGTTCAGTATGGCGATTCCGTTTCCGTTGCCCCTGATTTCGCAATTTTCGAGGGTGATGGAAACAGGAGCGCTTGTGCCGTTCAAACTCATCAGCATCAGGTCGACTCCTGATCCTTTGTTGTTCAGGAAACGGCAGTTCCGAAGGACGCAGCGGACCAGCTTTTCATCGGCGCGGTTGGGCTCGAAATCGATTCCGGCCATGGGTGCTGTGCCGTCCGTTCCTGAAAATTCGCTGTCTTCGATCAGGAGGTTTTCCGCGGAGATCACGGAGATTCCCTGACGGTGGTTGTCTTCGCATTTGACTTTTACGATTGTCACATTCCTGACATCGTTCAGATAGATGCCGTCGCCACCGCTTTCCCTGAATTGAAGCCCTTCGATCCGGATGTTTTCGGCATTGTTGAGGGAAAGCGTGTGTCTCCATTCGGCCGGCTTGTAGCGGGACGCGTCCTGATAATCCTTCTTGTTCATGCGGAACACGCCGCTGCCGCGCAAGATCACATTTTTTACATTGTTCACGACCACGAGGGATTCGACGATGGACTGGAATTTTCCCGGGAGGGCGCGGATTTCCGCACCGTTCTCCAGAACCAGCTCGATATTCGAAGGAACCGCAACCGTTTTTCCGATCTCCCATTTTCCGGAGACAATCAATTTTTTCGCCCCGGAATTCAGCGCCGCTTGAAGTTCACCGGCCTGATCTTTTGAGGTGGATTTCCTCCACCATTCGGCGCGGGCTTCGGTTATCTTTCCGGCTTTGACCGCTTCGATTTTCGACGCCTCGTATGCTTCCGCATAAAGAATGCTTCCAAAGCACAGGAATGCACATAAAAACTTGTAATTCATTCAATGACTCCTCTCATTTATTTTTCTTCTTTATTCTCTTACCCAGCATCCGTTGAGGCCGTCTTTCGAGGCATACGCCCAGACGGCCCATGTTTCTCCCATGCTTGGACCGGTGAGCACCTGAACATGTCCGTCCACCCGGGACGTGGCGGTCGTGTTTCTGTGCAAAGCCCATATGATGGAGGCGGATGTCGAATAGTAATCGGTCAGGTGGGGAGATCCGAGGGTGCGGTTGACGGCCGCCGATTCTCCGGTCAGAATTTTCTTGCTCGGATTCTTGATCATGACAATTTTAGCGGGACCGGTCGTTGTCGGGTTCCGGGTGTTGGAACCGAGATGCAGTCCGTTGTAGCCCACATCGACCGCTCCGAACGCGGCGTCTGTGCGGTGTTTCTTATAATTGCTGAAAAGGCGGAGACGGTATTGATCGGTGCTGGTTCTGCTGGGGCATGTATACAGCCGGGTGTTCTTGACATATCCCGAGTCATACAGAGTGCCGGGCCAATATTCCCGGTTGCCGGTCACGGGATCGACCGTGGCCGCCTGATTCGGGGGGAAAAATCCCTGATAGTCGTCGATATATTGGAGAAAGGCGAAAGCGACCTGTTTTTCCGAAGCAACGCAGGAAGTCTGTCTGGCTTTTTCCCGGGCAAGGTTCAGCGCGGGCAGCAGCATGGACGCCAGAATGGCGATGATGGCAATCACGACAAGGAGTTCTATCAATGTGAAATTGCGGACACGGTCTGCCGGAACGTCGGCGGAAACCTGATTAAAGGGCCGTCCGCTTTCCTTTCTTCCATAACAGATGAATTCCGGGAAAAAGTCCGACGAATGCGGGGAGCGGATACAATCCATTTTGTTCAAACCCATCTTATGCCTCCTCTTGTGATTTTTCTGAGTTTCTGTTATTATTATACTTCGTTTTTGCGAGGAAGTCCTTGACTTTTGTGCCAAATGGTAGTATTATGGTGCCAAAACCTTTGCTGGAGGATTTTATGGAGCTGTTTCATGCGCCGCTGCTGGCTTTTGCGGAAATCGGGCAACTTCCGCTGGGAGTCCGGCGCGTTCAGGCGGGAAGCCATCCCAACCGGAAATTTCACGACCATGATTTTTCCGAGATTGCCGTGATTGTGTCAGGCACGCCGAAACATATCCTTGACGGAAAGACTGCGGAACTTTCTCCCGGAGATGTGCTGATCGTGCATCCCGGAGCCGTCCATGCGTATGACAATGCCGGAGACATGGAAATCGTAAATGTCGTCTATGATGCTGGCAGACTTTCTCTTCCGCAGCTGGATGGAGGAATGCTTTCTGTTTTTCGTGCCATTTTTCCAAAGGGAAAAACCGACATGCTGAATCCGGTGCTGCATCTGGACGGGAGTGCGCTCAAGGAAGTCCTGAATGATATTGCCGGAATTGAAGAGGAACTGTTGTCTTCGCGTCCCGGCGCCATGCTCGCCACCCTCGGACGGTTCATTGAGTTTCTGGTGCATCTGGCCAGGCACGGGGCCGTGGCGGATTCGGAAAGCCGGGTTCAGTTTCTGATCGGCGGGGCGATCGCGTACATGAACCGGCATTATACGGAAAAAATCCAGGTCGAGACTCTGGTGAAACTCTCTCACATGTCCCGGCGGAATTTTTTCCGCAATTTCAAACAGGCGACCGGCTCTTCCCCGGTCGAATATCTGATCCGGCTCCGGCTGCGTCACGCGGTCGACCAACTGATTCATTCCGACAAAACCATTGCCGAAATCGCAACGGCCTGCGGCTTTTACGACAGCAATTTTTTCTGCAAGAAGTTCCGGGAACACTACAGCATTACACCCGGACATTGCCGCACCAAGCACGGCTTGCCGCCGAATCCTCCGTTTGCCACAGTGGAGAAGCTGGAACCCATGAATGCCAATCCTGCGGGAAAGCGTTCCCGCAAGTAATGGGCTTGCGGGAATCCCACTTCCTTCCTATGGTTTCGGGAACAGTTCGACCTGAATTTCGATTTTGCCGGATGCGGCTTTTTCCTCGAAACTCAGGCGTGAAAACTTCTCTTTCCGCCGAACGGTCAGGGGTTCGGAGGAGAAAGTCAGATCTTTCGGAAAACGGATCAGCGCATAACTGTTTTTGCCGTCGAGACGGACCGTCGTATCGTCCATTTTTTCCCATGGCATTTCGGTGATCCAAGTGAATCTTGCCGACATCCGTCCGGGCGTGAGCGTGTAGTCATCTTTTTGTTCCGGACCGAGGAATACATCTCGAGAATGGGCTGGGAATTCCCGATCATAGTAGAAGAAATAGCCGGGGCCATCCGGAAAACTGCCGTCCTCGTAAACCAGCGACGCGAGGGAATTGTAGAGGTATAAGAGGTAATCTGTGGGCCATTCCACCAGCGGGCTTTTTCGAGCGCAAGGTAGGAAGCGACGCGTCCCCTCGTAAAAACCGTCAGCAGGTTGTTAGCGAAGAGATACGTGTAGCGCCAGCTTCGACCTTTCGGATGGCTTTGGAGTAAATCGACCCGACGTTGAGTTGAGACGCAAACTTTACTTAGTCATGGCTTGAAGCCTTTCATTTCGCATGATCCAAAGCTAAAATATATTTTCGAAAGCCGACCGTAATTTTTCAGGTTGGAAGCAATCTTTAGAGAGAAACTTATGTTGCCTCCGTGTCTCTACATAATATCTGAATTGGAAGGTGATTTTTTATATTAATTTCTGACAACGCTGCTTGCAATGTAACTGATTGAATATAAGTTAAATGATGATATGGGTTTCGTTGTTGCATCAAAATCTTGTAACAGGAGGCAAATCATGAATCTCAGGGAATTGGAATTGCCGGGACTGAAGCTGGTTGATTCGAGCGCTGTTTACAGCGGAACCAAAACCATTTTCATTGATTTCGACGGGGCGGAAAATGTTTCCTATGACAATGAAGCGTTGGATATCCACCTCGGCGGACTGAGCATCGCTGATTCAGGGCTGTCCGGTGAGAAACAGGTTAAAATCCTCAATGAACTGAATAGCACCTTTACAGGTACCGGCATTATCTTTACTACGGATATTACCGGGGTTGAACCGGGAAAATATTCTACCATCTATGTCGGCGGCAGTGATCCCGCATTCTCAGCCTACGGCAACTTCCGAGGCCTGGCCGAAACCATCGCCGCCGGCAATCAGATCAAAAATGACAAAGCATTCGTCTTCACCGATAAACTGAATTCTACTGCCGCCATTACCGAAACCATTGCCCATGAAGCCGCCCATCTGGTCGGTTTTCAGCACGACAACGAGAATGGTTCTGACGGAAAAACCTTGTCCTCTTATGCGAATGGTGGGGGGCAGATTCCTCTGAAAATCGTTAATTATTTTTCCCAATCGACCAGCTATTATTCCACAAACTATTCCGACGAGGAAGTGTGGCTGTATTTTACGAATACCGATGGATATGTCAGTTATATCGATACTACCACCGGGATGACGACCGTAACAGACAACACGTCCATTCAGCTCAGCACAGTGCAGGATGATACTTTTTTCATCAGCGACGGCTCTAGTGGTTCCGGGCTTTACGCCGCCTTTGGCACCTCCACCACAAGTCCGTTTTCCGCTGCCGCTCCCGGCACCTTTGATACGATTGCTTATACCCTGCTTGAGTGGACCATTGTCGGAGGGACAAATGACAATGTCGATGTCAGCTACCTCGACACTGTATCCTATCCGACCACCCTCCGGGTAAAAGACGCCAACGGGAACCAGACGGACAGAGCGACGTTCAAAAACAATACCACGGAAGAAACGATTATTGACGCCTTACAGTCAGTAATCTCGACCAAGCCTGTCGGGCCGACTCCCGCGTATCATTATCCCGAGGTCAATGCCAACCCCGGCTGGGGGCCCGAGGTTTCTGCCGTGACTTTTGATCCAACGGCCATGCGCTGGCTCGGTTCGTCACAAAGCTGGTCGTCCGGGTCAGTCCCGGGGGATAACGAGTCTCTTTACTTGTATGTTCCGTCCTTCAATGATTATCTGGGATACCTGCAGGCCAAAATGCCCAAGACCACGGTGAATGACAAAGTAATAACGGGCTGGTACATTGATTATTCGGGCAACAATGGATATTCTTTCTTTTTGGAAATAACCGGAACTGACGGTAATTACGGACTTTACATCCATGACGTTATGTGTAACGCCGGCGGGGCGGCTCCGGACTGGAAAGCCGATCCTACCGCAGGGACCAGCCTTACCGGTACTATTACCATTGCTGCCAATAATGCGACTATCACTATAGAAGGGGACGATCCACAAAAAACTTATTACCTCAATGGCAACTGGACCGATGCCACCCTGTACACCGGTGCGGCTGTCCAAAACGGCGTGGCCATAACAACGACCGGGGATTTTTCAGGGACAGGCCCCGGTGTCAGTTTGATCGCTACGATCTTCGCTTCCATGTCTGCCAGTATCGACACCGGCCTGCTCGGGAGCGATACTTATCTGAACAAATTACAAGACCCAACCAATCCGCAAGGGACTATGTACTGGTTCAATACACTGGAGCGGGATCAGTACGATACCACCTTGTTCAGTGCGGCTTGGCCTGATGGACAGACGTTTTATGATCCTTATTGGGAAACAATGGCTTCTCTTACCGACATGCAGGGATATTTGTCGACCTTCAATGACCGATGGTCAAATTTCAGCCCGGACTTTGACATCCAATCCGGTTACTCAATCCAATGGGAACTTGGGGTTCTCCCTCTCAGCAAGATGGCGCCTGCGGATTATGTCGGCGACGGTAAAAGCGATATTTTATTCACCAATGCTACCGATCTGAATTTAGGCTACTATACCGACGGGGACCCGTCCAAATGGGAATTTCTCGGCGGCTATGCCTCGGTCTGGGAAATTGCCGGTTCCGGTGATTTCGATGGTTTCGGCATTGGCTCTGTCCTTTTCAGCAATGGTTCGGAAATAGGCTATTATGCCGGCGCCGACCCCTCCGCATGGACCGCCCTCGGCGATTACTCTCCTGGCTGGGAAATTGCCGGGGTCGGCGATTTCGAGGGCACCGGAGTCAGCGATATTCTGTTTACCAGCAACGATAACAGGTTCGGCTGTTATGTTGACGGACAGCCGTCCAAATGGATGGAACTGGGCACCTATGTTTCCGGCTGGGAAGTTGCTGGGATCGGTGATTTCAACGGGGATAACTGCGACGATGTGCTGTGTTCCAACGGTTCTGAAACCGGTTACTATGCCGGCGGAGCGCTGCCGCTCGTGTGGACCCCGCTTGACAGCTATGCTCCAGGCTGGGAAATTGCCGGGGTCGGCGAATTCGACGGCGACGGCGAAGCCGATGTCCTGTTTTCCAACGGCTCTGAAATAGGTTACTATGCCGGGGGAAAAGCTTCAGGATGGACCCCGCTCGGCAGCTATTCCTCCGGGTGGCAAATTGCCGGAGTCGCGGATTTCGACGGCAATGGCAAGAGCGATATCCTCTTCAGCAATGATAATAACCAGATCGGTTATTATGCCGACGGACTGCCATCCGGGTGGAAGGATCTGGGCAGTTATGCCTCCGGATGGGAAATAGCTATCGCTTAAAAACCATCATTTCCGATATAGGTTTTAGCTGTAATGCCATAATGCCAAGACTGAAAGAGTTTTGGCATTATGCTTTTTTTTGTGCTCAAACTTATTCGTATAAAAATGCAAGTATGATTTGTTCACGTCCTGATAATCTCTGCAAACTATTTTTTTCTTGCGGCGCTGAATGATTCCTACAATATATTCTCCGGGCATAATTTTTAATTTTTTTGAAGTTTCCCCTTGACAAATTAATTTTCATGAAGTATAATCATGTATAATGAAAAGTAAAATCAATTAATATTGACATGGATGCTGCCTATGAATCTTGTGATAAAGGTTGACAAAAAACGGCCTCTCCCGATATATCGGCAGATCAAGGAGGAACTCCTGAAGCTGATCCGGCAGCAGAACTTGTCTCCCGGCGCTCTGATGCCCAGCATAAAGCTGGTGGCCGAAGCGGCCGGAGTCAGTCTGCGTACCGCCGATCTTGCCATGCAGGCACTTGTCGATGAAGGTTTCTGTTTCCGGCGTCCCAAAAAAGGGACCTTCGTCGCCGATTCTGAACAATTCGAAGTGAAGCCCATCTGCGGCATCTGGTGTTCCCACGATCCGCAGACCTCGCATCAGGACATGGTTTTTTCGAGGCTGTATCAGGGCATTTTCGCCGCCGCTGTCGAACGCCCTCTGGATGCCTCTCTGATCTTCGATGAGCCGGAAAAACAGATCCGGCTTTACAACAGGATCGACTCCTTCGATTTTCGCGGCATTCTGGTGCTTGAATCCAATAAATTTCGCCAGACCCTCGAACTGGCCAGGCTTTTTCCCGACAAGAAGTTTGTGTTTCTCAACTATCGGATGCGCGGGATTGAAAGCTCCCCGGAAAATGTGTATGCGGTCATCAATGACGACTACTCCGGCGCTTATCGTCTTGCGGAACGTTTTATCGCCAACGGCTGCCGGCGCATGGCGGTTGTCAGCTGGCGGATTCCCGATCCGAACGACCTGACTTATCAGGAACGCCTGCGCGGTTTTCGTCAGGCGGCGGCGGACTATGCGCTGGACTTCGATCCGGCGGTTGATTTCATGGAATGTTCCGATCCGTTGTCAAGCCATCAGCGGATGCTTACCGCCAGTTATCTGGCTGCCAAAAAATACCTCTATTCCGGTCGTTCTCCCGAAGTCATTTTTTCCACAAACGATTTTCTTGCCAATGGGATCAAACGCTGCATCGAAGATGAGGGATTATCCGGTAAAGTTCAAGCGGTCGGATACGACTGTCTGGATGCGGAAATGGTTCTCCAGAGCGGGCTTTCTTCCGTTCAGGTCGAATATGCCGCCATGGGGCGCACCGGCGTCGATATCCTCTGTTCCGACCGGACCGATTTTCCGAGACTGACGAAAATCGAGCCGAAACTTAAAATCATATTGAGCCAGGGAGGCTCCTCACATGCTTGAGATCAAACGGTATTCCGGAAATCCTGTTCTGGGACCCAATCCGGCACTGTCGTGGGGACAGCACGAAGCCCGCAATCCGGGCGTCGTTTTCGACGGACGGACGTTTCACATGGTCTTTACCGCCACGCCCGAACCCGGCAACGGAGAGATTTACCTCGGTTACGCTTCCAGCCCGGACGGCATTCATTTTGAGTGTGCGTCCGAACCTCTTCTTCGTCCGTCCCCGAACCCGGATGACTTCGATCACGCCAGTGTGGAGGACGCCCGCGTCACTGAATTCGACGGACAATTTTACATTGCATATGCCGCGCGTTCCTTCAATATGAAAAAGTTTGCCGCCGGGGAACGCCGGCTCGGGCCGGACGGCAGCCGCAATCCCACCTGGACCGAGAACTTCCGCCGCGCCGGGTTCGCCGTTACTTCCGACTGGAAGGAATGCCGTCGGCTCGGGCCTCTTACCAGTGAACACCTCAGCGATGCCAATGTGGTTCTTTTTCCGGAAAAAATCAACGGAAAATACATGATTCTACATCGTCCGACTACCGCGATCCCCTGGACCCTTCCCATGTTTTACAATCCGGGTTCCATCTGGCTGGCTTACTCCGATTCCCTCGAACACTGGAGCAGCAACCGCCGTGAAATGCCGTGGGACATGATCGATGGGGAAGACATTCCCGACGATCATCTGCTGATCAAGCCCGAATATGAATGGGAACGGATGAAAATCGGCGCTTCAGGCGTTCCCATTCCCACGGATGAAGGATGGCTCATGTTCTATCACGCGGTCGACCGTCCGGGCACCTATCGGGTCGGGCTGATGTTGCTCGATCGTCATAATCCTTTGAAAGTTCTGGCGCGTTCGCCTCTGCCGATCATGGAACCGCAGGGCGGGTTCGAGTCCGCCGGGGCTTACCCGAATTGCATTTTCCCGTGCGCCAATGTGGTTGTCGGGGATGAAATCTTTCTCTATTATGGAGCTGCCGACCTGTATTGCTGTCTTGCCACTGTCAAGCTTCAAGATGCCTTGAATTATATCAACCAATATCAAACGAAAGGAAGAAAATCATGATGAAACGGCACTTTACGCTTATAGAACTGCTTGTTGTGATTTCGATTATCGCAATTCTGGCAGGCATGCTGCTTCCTGCATTGAACAGCGCGCGGAAAAAGGCACAGGCTGTTGCCTGTCTCGGCAACCTGAAGTCATCCGGGACTCTGCTTTATACTTATTCCAATGACTTTGGAGGCTACTTTCCTCCGGCCCAGCAAGGAACCAATATGTGGGCTCAGACTCTTTACAGTTCCGGGACCATAAAAATTGATCAGGACAAGGGCCGGAACAAGTCGATGAATGTGATGGTCTGTCCTTCGCAAAACCCGTATTATTACACCAGCCAGTATTATACCTATGCCCTTCGTTCGATGGCCGCGGCCGGCGCCAATATTCAGACAGGGCAGGCTTACCGGAGCAGCAGTCAGTTTTCCGATACGGATCAGGCGGGAATCACTTACACTTATTCCCCTTCCAGTTTCATCATGCTCGCGGACAGTGCGTTAAACCGTGTCGGAAATACGAGCGACGGCATTCAGGTCAACAACATTCCTCTTCTGGGGCCGGGCACTTACGGCAACAAGTATCAGGTTCATCTTCGTCACAGCGACCGTGCGAATGTCTGGTGTGCCGACGGCAGTGCCAGAGCCGCCTCCCGCATTGAATTGATTGCTATGTACAAGATCAATGAAGCGGTCATCTGTAACCGTCAGTTCCTGGTGGCGCAATGAAAAAATATTTCTTCCTGCTCCTGTTTTCCGCCTTCTCCCTCCTGGGACTTGCCGCCGCGCCGGTTACGGTGTTCAACGGGGGCGTGGGCGGACACAATTCCCGTCAGGGCGATGCCCGGCTGAATGCTCTGCTCCAGCAGATTCAGCCGCAGGTCCTGGTGATCGGCTATGGCGCCAACGACGCCCTCAATTCCGGGAATCTGGTTTCTCCGGAGGAATTCCAGAGCAATTTGGCAAACATGATTGCCGCCGCCCGGAAACTTGGGGTGAAAGTCATTATGCTGAATACGGTCAACCCGGCTATATGGTCTTATCTGAGTGAACGTCACCGTTATTCCGACGGCGTAACTCCGGAACAGAGGGTGAAAAATTATAACAAGCTGATCCGGGAAACGGCGGTCCGTCATCAGGTTCTTCTCAATGATTTTTATCAGGCGGTGGAACAGCATGGCGGAGCGACGGAAGCCGCGTCCAGCCTCGTCCGGAATCAGGCAAACAGCCGTGCGAAGGACGGTCTCCATCTGACCTCTGCCGGAGCTCGTCTGCTCGGGGAATTGGTCGCCGAACAACTCAAGGGGAAAGTCAATCCGGGCGACCGTGTGCTTTGTCTCGGCGACAGCATCACCTGGGGCGCCGGACTGTCCGGAGCAGGCACTGTCACCGGCGAAACATATCCCGCATGGCTTCAGACCCGTCTGAATTATCAGCTCGGGCTCAGCCGTGAGACGGTTCCCCCGGCCTATCAGCCGCCGCCTCCGATGCAAATTCCGAACCGGACCTTCGAACAGGACCGTCCGCAATCGCTCCCCGTGGGGTGGGTGGTCGATAAAAAGACCGGCACGGCAGAAGTCCGCCGCGATTCCGGCGGAACACAATATCTGCACCTGACTCCGCTCGATCCGAATATACCGGCTTTCCTGCGCACGGAACTTTTTCCGGCGCAGGGGGGCTCATGGATTCTGAAGTTTCAATCGCGCGGCAGCGGCGAATTCCAGATCGCTTTTTCCGCCTATCAGACAGGCAATGTCCCCGTTTCCCTCAAACCTGTTACGGACGACTGGCTTAAACAGAACGTGGAATGGCAGACGTATTCGCTCCGCATTTCTGTTCCGACCGGAACCAGCCGGATATCATTGGTAGTCCGCCAGCGCGGGGGCGGCGGTGACTTCGATCAGTGGGACATCGTATCCGCTCCCGTTGAAGTTTCCGCGTTGCCGTCGTCAGCAACCTTGAAAGGCGGCGGCGTCACCGTTCAGTTTTTTTCTCCGGAGCAGGGCGGCGGCATCTCAAGCATCCGCAGTGCCGACGGTGTTGAATTTGTCAACCGCCGTCCGACCGGCGCGCTGTGGTCGATGAAACTGAAGAAAATTCATCCGGATGTGAAAAATCTTCCGCCGGTGACGGTTCTTTCCATCGATCCCGAACAGGACGACGGCACGGGAGGAAAAGACGCCGATTCTTCCGCGGGCGACCTGAGTATTTCCTCCACGGAAGCCGTTCAGTTTGGCGGACGTCCCCGGATTACGGTTCAGGAAAAAAGCGTTTCCTTTTTCTGGGACGGTCTGAAAGTGGGGGACCGACCCAATGCTTTGGACGTCTGGGCCAAAGCCGAGCTTTCTCCCGACGGAACCTTCTGCCTGATCGACGGCGGGTTCGTCAACCGTTCTGAAGAGTATACGGTGTTTTACTTCAACCTTCCGCAGCTCGACGGTCTGGGCGCCGTTCACGGAAATCCCTCCGGAGACTTTCTGGCGACCCCGTTTTTCAACGGACGCCTGATCGCCAATCCGGTGGAAAAGGGACTCCTCGGCAAAAACCGCCTTTTCCAGCCGAACCGTTCCGGACACAGCATGCAGTTCGATGTACTGTACAACAACCGCGCCGGTCTGTATCTTGCCGCTTTTGATTCCCGGCAGTTCGCGAAACGCTGGCAGATATCCGCTTCCAGGGAAAACGGTCTTGGCTGGGCACTTGTCAATATCCCCGACAATATGCGTCAGGTGCCCCAGCGCTGGAATGTTCCCTATCGTTCCGGATTCCGCACATTTCAGGGAGACTGGTATGACGGGTGCATGATTTACCGCGATTGGGCGCTCCGTCAATACTGGTGCGCGGAAGGCCCGACTTCCATCCGAAAAAGCACTCCCCGCTGGTTCAAGGAAATGGATGAATGGTTTCAGCTCGGCGTCAATCAGGCGCAGGGACAGCAGAAGGAGCTCCGTCAGTTCATGAAAGATACCGGCGGATGCAAACTCGGAGCATGGATTTCTTACTGGGGGCTGGATAACAAATCATTTCATGCGCTCAATCCTGACCGTTTCCCATTCACTCAGGCGGACCAGAACGCAATGAATTTTCTGCGTGAAAACCAGGTCAAAACCATGGGATACCTCCAGTGTACCGCGTGGAGCAACGGCAGTCCGAGCTTCCGGAAACAGTCTGCGGAAGCTGAGCGCAATCTGGTCCGCAACTATTTCGGACAGGCTCTCAAATGGTCGGCTCCCGCCTCGCAGAAAGCGGAGGACCTGATCGCTTATCCCGGACCGCTCTGGAGAAAGTCTCTGGGGGATGTCGTCGTGAAGATGGCGGAAGCCGGGTTCGATGCCGTTTATCTCGATTCCGGCAACCACGGCGGCACTTACCTGAACTTTACTCCGGCGTGTTCCACGGAATCGGGTGGCGGCGTCGGTTATGTCAAGGGCAATCAGACTCTGATGAGCGAATTGCGCGAACGGGCCCGAAAAATCAACCCGGAATTCTGTTTCACATCGGAAAGTTTCTGTGAGGGTAACATTGCCCATCTGGACGGCTATCTGGTCTGCAACACCACCAACGCATACCTTGAAGGCGACCGCGTGACCGCGGTTCCGATGGCCCAGGCGGTCTACCACGATTACACGGTCATGTATAGTGTCTGGCCCAGCCGCTGGGATGTCGAACGCGACAATGCCCTCGGCTATGTCGCCAAAAACGGACTGGCCTTCTGCTGGGGAGTCAAGCCCGGCTGGAACATCCTGAGTTTGCTCTATCACTATGAGAATCACGAGACGGCTTTGAGTTCCTCCCTGCAGCGGTATGCCGCCTACCGTGTCGCGAAGAAGTTTCTGGTCAATGGACGCATGATGCGCCCGCCTGTCATCAATTCCGCGGCTCCAAAAATTCCGGTCAAATGGCACATTTCCTACAGTGAGCGCTTCTTCAATATCCTGATGCCTCCGGTTCTCGGGAATACCTGGCAGGCACCGGACAATTCTTGCGCTCTGGTCCTCTACAATATTACCGAGCAGGAACAGCCGGTTTCCGTCATTCTTGACCGAAATGAATTCAAACTGGACAAAGGCCGTTTCCATTCTTTGTATCCGGCGAATCAGTCCTTTACCGCAAAAGCGAGTGAATCCGGTCCTCGCATTGAATTGAAAGTTCCTTCCCGGATTCCGGTTATTCTGGAGTTCCGGCAGGAATAACCCTTTATTCCACTGTGTGTGGCAGCCGACACTTCCGGACGGATTCATCTCAATGCACCGAAGAAGGGGAGAGATCGAACCGTCTCCGACTACCGAAGGGCCCCGCTCCGGAAGGTCTGTTCTGGTCCCTGTTGCCTGATGCCCCCCGCCGTTTCTCCGCTCCGGGCTGATCAATCCGGAACGGGAGAGCGGGTGCATCAAAGATTATTTCGTGATCTTTTCAATGGCGCCGCCGGGCAGAAGGCGGTAGCTTGAGTCGATCGCGGGGGCTCGTTCCGGCAGGCGCGGACCCGTGAAGAGGAACGAGGGAAGAATCAGTCCGCCGGTTCCGATTTCCGAATTGCCGCGCCGTTCCACCTGAATCGCGATCAGGTTCTTCTTGTCGGAAAGGGTTCCCGTGAGGTCGAAGGGCATCGGCTTCATGAATCCGGATCCCATGCCGATATATTTGCCGTTGCACCAGACACGGACGATGCTGTCCGCACCCGGAATGAGGAGTCCGACCTCCTTTTCCTTGATCGGGGGCGTCCAGACACGGTACCAGACGGAGCCGTTGGGGAGGTTGATCAGCCCTTGTCTGGCCCATGTCGATTCGTAGGTGCGCGTGGTCACGAGATCGTCGTCGGCCATATCCGGGTTCATCAATCCGAGTTTATCGCCTTGACTGAAAGGATCGAAGATCGTCTTGAGCCGGTCGGGAAATTGGAAGACAATCCGGTAGGGTGCGGAGGAATAGAATCTGGACTTTTCGAGCGGGGATTGGAAGAAGCGGACCATCATGCGGCTTGCACCGCTCGCGACCGCGCCTTTTCCGGTCTTGAAAGCATCTTCCTTTTCCTTCTGAGTCCTGCTGAAAATCTTTTCGGCTTCCGCGAACTTGAAGTCATTCATCAGACGGCGCATCTCGAGGAAGTCTCCGAGCTGGGCGACCGGGAACCGTGCGAGGCGGATGCGTTCTTTTTCCGCCGGAAGTTTTGCGGCATTTTCAGCCTCGTCGATAAGACGGAGGGAATTGGCGACGAACTTTTTGTCGTACATCAGCGGGAATGCGTGGAAACTGCCGGATTGTTCCTGTGCTTTCGACTGGCGGTCAGTCAGCATGAGCCAGTATTTTTCCATGGGAGCCGCGCCGTCGCCGTAGGCCTTGCGGCAGAATTGGGCGAGCGTGACTTTCATGTCCGCGTTCACGTTCCAGAGCAGGATCGCCTCGTAATAGTTCGAGGGAGCGAGGGTTGCGGAGGCGGCAATGGATTCGTTATAGACTCCGAGGACGCCCATCTTATGGTAGAGCGGCAGGTCGTCGGCCCACATTTTGAGCTTGGAATAAGGAAGGAAGTGTTCGGCCAGGTTCCAGTTGTATCCGCGGAAGAATTTCGGGATCGGCTCTTTCGCCCATTGGTCGAGAATCTTCTTGTAATAGGCGCGCGTGGAGACCGGTTCGAGCGTGGAATGAAGGCGCGAATAGGTGATGTCGGCAATGACGATCACGGTTCGCGGATGGACCTTGTACCGGGCCGGGTAATCCGCATGACAGCTGTAAAGGTAGAACCCGAGGTGGAGGTTCGGAAATTCCTTCCCGATCTTGTCGAAGATCTGGTTGATGAGGAGGATCTGAAGGTCGGTGATGTCTTCGTTTCCTGAAATGGGATCGATTCTGCCCGCCGAGGCGTCCATGCTTTCCTTGGAGACCGAATATCCGCCGCCGTCGGAAGGCCCGACGCCGATGCAGACGGGCTTATCCTTCGGCCACTTGTTTTTCCGGAACTGGTCGCGGATGTAGTCACAGAAGAGTTCGACGACGCGCGGGTTGGTGGTTTCGAGCTGCGGGCCTTCCCGTTTGAGGGAGCCGTCGAGCTGGCGGACCAGAGCATACATTTCTGGGTGGGCGTCGAACTCATTCTGATTGTTTCTAATGATGGTCCCCCATACGTGTCCGCCTTGCATGACCAGCGGATGCGTATCGCGGTCGGTCAGTTTCATGCGTCGTTTCCAGATTTCGAAGTCGGCTTTTTCAGTTCCCGGGAAGCTGCGCGGATTGCCGGATATCCATGGGGAACGCACGGCGAACGAAGGATGTTCCGTAATGTCCATATCCGTGATGGAAAGGTTTTTCACGGACGGGATGACTTCTCCGAGTTCGCCGGGCATGACCCAGTCGCAGCCGAGGCGGCGGAGGAATTCATAGATTCCGTTTTCGCCGTAGATGGTCACATTCGGCCCCTTGACGCAGAGACGGAAGCCGTCGCCATCGAATTTTTCAAGGACAATGCGGGTGGGAGCATTTTTTTCTCCGACGGAGAGTTCGGCCCCGCAGAGCTTTTTAAAATGGTATTGCAGGTCCTTGACGGCGGCGCCGTCGGGCATGGAGCCAAGTTCGATCGTGGCAATGGGCTTGCCGTCCCGGACCAGTTCCGCGGCGCCGGCCAGCATGACCGTTCCGGCCAGTGTGAGGGTAATCAATTTCTTCATGTTGCCTTTCCGTCGATTTGTTTCAGGAATCCTTCTGGAATGCGCGCCGCATACACCTGAGGAACGCCTGTGACGATCGAGTTGAAAATCACGAATCTGTTGTCGGGCGTCATATAGGGATGCACATGGCTGTGCTGGCAGGAGCCCTGACGCGTGAAACTGTCGCAGAGTCCGATGCTGCGTCCGTCGGAGACGTTTCCGATATAGATGCGCATGTCGGTGTTGTCTTCCGCAATGAAATATTTTCCGTCATCGGAGATCGCGATATGGTTGAAGAAACGGTCCTGCGCGATGATGCGCGGTTTTTCATCGCCGAGGCGGACGCCGTAAATGGCCGACCGGGGCATCCATTCCTCGCCGGGGCGCGGTTTCGCGTAGGAGACGAAGGAACTCGGGGAAACGTTGACCTGGCAGGCGGTGAATGCGATTTCGCCGGTCCGGGCGATCCATGTTTCATGTCCGGTGCATCCGGGCGTCCACGGGCGGCCGGCGGCCAGCGGCGTGACCTTGCCGGTGTCGACGTTCAGATGGTAGAGCGTGGCTCCGAGAGGTCCGACGAACGAACGCATGTCTTTGGACGGATCGTTGACGCCTCCCCGGTTGATCTGAAGCATCGCCTCGTCACGGTTTCCCAGATTGAATTGAGCGTGCGGGTTGATCATGTCCTCGACCTCGCAGATGATTTCTCCCGTGCCGGTGGCGAGGTCGATCCGCTTCATTCCGAACATGCGGGGCTTGCCGGGAATCGGCCACGGACCGCAGATGAACCGCGTTTCATCAGGGGAAATGGAGCCTGACAGCGGGTCGCTTCCGGGCAGTTCGAACATCTTTTTCGATTCAAGCGTGGTGAGGTCCAGACGCATGAAAACGGTCTTTTCGTCCTGAAACATTTGATAGTAGACGGTGTTCAGGAAGCAGTTCGCTCCGCAGGGGACACCCTCGGCGACCTTGGTGATGCGGAGGGTATCCGTTTTGCAGACCCATATTTCGACGGGATGCCCATAAGGTTTTCTTATGAAAGCGATCACACTGCCGTCCAGCGCCGCATAGCGCTGTTCGCAATAGATGTTGTTGCTCTGGACCGCGTCGCTTGTGAGCTGTTCCACAACACAGCCTGTTTCAGGGTCGACCCCGAATTGAATCGCTTCCGGGATCCACCGTAATTTTTTCGGATACATTTTTCTGCCTTTCTATATGATTACCGGAAATCCTTCCCGGCGACATCCCGGGGAAGGAGCATCCTGTCGGAACGGAAGGATAGTCCGGACGGAACGGTTAGCGGCTGGAAAATGCCGGCTCCGGCAACTTTCCATACGCCCGGTTTCGCCGGAATGGAATAATAACCGTTGTAAGCTTGCTTTGCAGCCTGTTTACCGTCCGGATCGTAGAGTGAACAGCGAGGCATTTTCGCATAGAAGCCGAGACGTTCCGTGCTCTTTGGAACATAGAAGAACCATGTGCCGGAAATGGATGCCTGTTTTCCATCCCCGCCGGGCGACAGAACCAGTGAATCCTCCGGAAAGACAATGCTCGTCATGTCGCCGCCGTCGGAAGAGACGACCCGGTGGAGTCCCGCGTGTTTCGGTCGGAGCGTCACGCTGCGTTCTTTTCCGTCCGGCGGGACGCTTTCATCATGTGCAACCGTGGTTTCAAGTTCGCCGGTTTCGGAGACGCCTCCGATCTGGACGAGGGTGAGTTTCACGTTTCCGCGGTCGCGGTAATGCTTGATGAGTCCGCCGGTGACCTTGAGTGCAAGCGGGGCACCGTCGCTCCAGATCAGGAATTCGCGGGTTCCGCGCACGGGGCCGGGCTGGCCGATCTCTTTCTTTCCGGAAACCGTGACGGGTACGAGGTCCTTTCCGAATTCGATCGATTCGAAGTCCAGCAGGGCATTGTTTGCGATTCCGTCCGAAACGAATTTGGCCAGTTCTGCGTCCTTCGGGGGAGGCGTCCGCTGCCATTCGATCTTTTCGACCTTATCCTTCGGGACTGAACGGGGAAGGAGGTCGCGGGTGTCGCGGTACATTGCGTAGGTATGCACCATGCGGGTGTCGCGCATGGCCGCCCCGAAACGGAGGAGATTGTTGTAGGAAGCCGCCGTCGGAGCGTTCCTGTGGTTGAAAAGGAGTTCACAGAAGCGCGTATAGCAGACCAGGTCGTTGATTCTCGCCATTTCCTGTCCGGTGGCCGTCTTGCGGGCTTCGGCAAGCGCACGGTACATCCGTCCGATGAGGTCGGCGCTCAGCGGACGCGGCTTGTCGCCGTCGATGAGGGAATAGAACTCGCGCATGGGTTTTTCCGACTTCGGAAACGCCTTGGCAAAGAAATCATTGAGGATGGCTTCGCGGTTTTCTTTCGGATTCCAGAGCAGGCGCGCCGCCATGTAGTAGACGAGTCCGCCGGGCCCCCAGGCGTCCGTGGATTCCGCGCTCATGAAACGGGCTCCTTTGGAATGGAAAAAGTCGATGGAGTCCGCGATTTTCGTCTTGCTCATGGCGCCCGGGGCGATATTCGCGTAATAATATTCGCGGATGCCGAGGACTGCGCCTGTTTTGCTCCATTCGGTGATCAGGGTGTCCACCGTCCAGCCTTCGCGGATGAACTGGGTGGCGATGCTGATGACGACGTTCGGTTCGGGTTTCACCCGGGTCGGGGGAGGCGAGTGCTGGTTGTAGGCATACATGCCGACCCGGCAGTCCGGTCCGACGGCACGGGCGACTTCATTGGCGAGGGTCAGCGCGCGGTCGGTGATGTTTCCGAGATTGGCGCATTCGGCGCATTCGCACCAGCCGCCGCCGTCCGTGGGATCGCAGGAGATGGACTCCAGTCCTGATTTCGCCTGTTTTGCCGCCCAATCCGAATAGAGCTTGCGGACGCCCGGATTCGAGATGCAGAGTTTGCTCCCATTCCTTTTTCCGTCCACGAGAGCATAATATTCCGGATGTTTTTCGAACTCTGCCTTGTTTTTCGAGAGGAAGGTTCCGTAGGCGTGCCCTGTGCTCAGGTGAATTCCGCCGAGACGGTTCTGGCGCTGCCACAGGTCGTCGGTTTTTCCCTCGCCCCGGTAATCATGCCAGAGTCCCCAGCCCGGCCAGATCGAACGGCGGAGCCACGCGGGCGACTCTTTCACGTCCAGATCGAGCGTCGCGGGCGGATTTTCAGGAAGGATGAGCCAGTTCGGACTCGGGAAAAAATGCCGCAGTCCGAGGGCATGAAGGAGGTGCGAAACCGCGTATTCCGCATTGCCGGTGATGACAATTCCGTCTTTGGTGGTGCGGATCGTATATCCCTGATTGTCGCCGGATGCGAAAGTGACGTTCCCTTTCTTTTCCACGGGAAAATCTTTTTTGTAGATTGCCTTGAGTCCGGCGGCGAGGCGTTCTGCCGCAGGATTTTCGCTGAGGGTAAGGGCGGCCATGCGGACGGCTTCCGCATGGAGAGTGGAGAAGAGGATCATTCCGAAAAGGCAGAGCAGTTTTTTCATGTAATATCCCTGAATTAGTATTTGTAGCGGAGACAACCGGCCGTATTGCCGTTCACAAAACCGTTGATTTCATTTGCCGTGCCGAAGTTGGCATGTCCGTCGAAGAAGGAGGCCGCATAGCCGTGGTCGTGCTGATTCCTTGTGGAAATCAAGCCTCTGTTTGCAATATCGCCTGCCACCGGCATCTGGGAGGGGATGGGGAAAAGACAGGTCCTGCTTCCGACCGTCAGACGCTGTCCCAGATGTTTTGTATTGGGAATGGAAAACGTCGTGACTGTGCTGGTTTGCGTAGCCGGGTGCCAGCCGAACCAGTAATTCGGATCGTCCACATCCCCGGTTGTGCCGAAGCTGCTGACGTATGAACTTGCGATCCGGTTCGTTGTCCCGGTTGCGACCTGACCTGCCTTGAGTGTCCCATAGACAAGCTGACCCTTCAATCCCGGACACTCCAGCCCTTTTGCGATTCCGGTAAATCCTGCCGGAACCACGTAGCCATAGAGCGATTGCTTGTTCCATAACTGAGAGTTGTTGCGGTCTGCATAGTAAGGTCCTTGGCCGTGATTGTCGTCCCCATAATTATTGAATGCATACGCAACCTGCTTCAGATTGTTGAGGCAGGTGATTCTCTGCGCCGTTTTACGGGCCTTTCCAAGGGCCGGCAGCAGCAATGCCGCGAGGATGGCAATGATTGCAATTACAACCAGTAATTCGATCAGCGTGAATCTTTTTTTCATTTTTTTCTCCTATATGGATGCTCTTCAAAAATTCGATGATATTTGTGTTCTTTCTTCATGTTCTGCCTCATGTTCTGCCTCATGTTCTGCCTCATGTTGTCTGCTTTTTTCAACCAGCTGATGCTCTTTTTATGAACTTCGCCTCCACCGTGGCAGAACGTTTCGGGGAATCGGGATTCTGCAGACGGTTCATCAGCATGTCACAGACCTTTTCCGCAACCTCTTCCGCAAAGCGCTCAATCGAAGCGAGGGGCGGTTGGATGAACTCTGAAAAATCACTGTTTCCATGACCGACTATCGCAATATCTTCCGGCACCTTCAAGCCGAAGTCCGTGACGCATTTGCACAATTGCAAAGCAGCAATATCACAGTAAGTCAGAACCGCGTCCGGATTTTTGCCTGAGCGGAGAGCCGCCATCAGGGCATCGTAATAGTTGGCGAAGGCGGGTTTGCTTGGAAACAGGGAGGTTTCAATATGGTTGGGCGGCAGTCCAAGAGATTCCAGAACATTTCTCATTTCGCGGGCATCTATCGATTCTTCCCGCCCCAGAATATAAATATTTTCGCGGCCTTGTTTCAACAGATGCTCGACCGCTTTGCGGACAGCCGGTTTGTAATCCAGGAAACAACAGTCGCAGATATGATTCACTTGTGTCTCCCGGGTAAAGAGAATCATATTTTTCTGCTTAGCAACCAGGGACTCCAGCGGCAAAAAGTTTGGACGCCATTCCATGACGAGCGCATCCACGTGCCGGTTTTCGAATTCCTGCAGGGCGGACCTGATAATGTTCAAATCACCCAGACTTTCGGCTATATACGTCACGTAATTGTCCGGCAGAAGCTTTTCGGAGATCCGGCGCACAATCGAATTGCCGGTCGGATTCGACAACAGGATGCCGACGCTCCGGCTGCTTCCTCCGCGCAGCACGCGGGCATTCAGGTTCGGATGGTAATTCAGTTTCTTCGCCGCGTCCAGAACTTTCCGGCGCGTTTCCGCTGAAACCAGCGCATCGCTGCGGAATGCACGGGTTACCGTCATGGTGCTGACTCCCGACTCTCTCGCAACATCCTTGATCGTTGTTTCCATATTCATGCAGTTTTGTTATGTGTTAATGTCAACATGTTCAGGTTAACATTAATTATACAGCAAACTTTTTGTTTTGCAATACCAACTTGAAAAAAATATGAAATTTTTCAGGAGAAGATCCGTTTTTTCCTTTTGTGTCAATACCCCGTGCACTGCATCGGCTTCGGTTTGACGTTCAGGGGCAAACGCATTCAAAGAAATTGCCGGAATGATGAACTATGACAGTGTGTTTTACCTGTTGCTCCGTTTCAAGAAGAAGTTCGGCATCTTCCCGAGCGGATACCGGACCCGTTACAGAGCGACACTTTCGCTGCCGTCTTCCGCCGCAGGCCGCGGGGCGAAATCCCCAGATAGCGCCTGAACAGCACCCCCATGCGACTCTGATAACGGATTCCGCACACTTCCGCGATTTCGCTCAGGGGAATATCCGTCCCTTCCACCAGCTTCCGGGCGGATTCCACCCGGAGTCTTTGCAGAAAATCGCTGAAAGTGTATCCTGTTTCCTTTGGAAAAATATGCAGAAAATGCGATACGCATAGATGAATGTCCGCAGCGACGTCCTCCGCTTGTACGGGGGCAGCATAGTGCCGGCGAAGGTAAATGACCGCGCGCACGATCCGGAGGTCGTGACTCAGCACTTGGCGCAACAGCGGATTCCGGACCGACGGAAGTTCCATTTTTTTCAGAAATTTTCCGGCCATTGCCGTTATCAGAACGCCCAGATTCCGCAATCGTTCCTCCGAGATGCACGGCAGTTTCCGGCGCTCTTCTCCACTGTCGCGATACCCGTTGTGCGCCGGATTGAAAAACGTCCCGGCGCAAAGTATGCCGAGGAACTCCTCCCGCACGAAAATCGGCACAATCAGCTCTGTCGCGCCCGCATGACAGTGCGCTATGAAAGGACGGCGTTCCTTCAGCGCAAGACGGAATTCCTTTTCGTGATGCTCATGGATGCAGCGGCGCAATTGAATTTTCGACGCCTCGCGTTTCATCAGGAGACAAAAGGGACTCCGGTGTTCGTCCTGGCAGGGATCGACGCTCTGGAGCATGGTGTTGTCCAGAAAATGCCAGGTGAAATGCAGCTCGCCGAATTGTGCCAGCGAGCATAGGTCTTTGGAGAATTCCATCAGTTCCGGGATCATATTGGCCTTTTCACAGAATCTATGTAATACTCCGCATAATATATATAGTTTTATCCGGTTTTCAAGTGTATGATATGCGGAGAAAAGAAATCAGGCAATCGGGGAACCGGTCTTTCAGCAGGAAGGATGAATATGGAAAACTGGAAAATAGAAGCGGAGAATTTTCTGAGGAACGAAACGGAATTCCGTCTGGGATTTCTGCCGAGCGAGGCGCGCAATCCTCTGACCATGCATCTGGATGACGATTTCAGGGAATCGACCGTCAAAGGTGTGCGTACACTGCTTTCCTGCGACCGCGCACTGCTGCCGTTCGTCCGGCAAACGCTTGCCCGGAAAGAATATGTTTTCATGGCCGGCTCCATGCGCCGCGCCCGCAGAATCGTTTTTTCCGGCTGCGGCGCCACCGGACGGCTCGCCATTCTGCTTGAAAGCGCCTGGAACGAAGTGCATCCGGATGACCCGCGCGTGCTTTCCCTCATGACGGGCGGCGATTTCGCCCTGGTGAAATCCGTCGAGCACTTCGAGGATTATTCCGCCGTCGGAAAAAAGCAGGTCGACGAACTAGGTGTGACCCGGGATGACATCCTGGTCGGAATCACCGCCACGGGTGAAACGGCCTCGATTCTCGGCTCCGCGAAAGAAGCCGCACAGCGCGGGGCGGGTGTGTTCATGCTGATCTGCGTTCCCGTGGAAACGGCTGCATCAAGACTGGAACGCTGCCGTGAACTTTATTCGTTTCCGAACGTGACGGTTCTCGATATGCCCATCGGCGGCATGGCTCTCACGGGATCGACCCGGATGCAGTCCAGCACCATTGAACTGCTGATGGCCGCTTCCGCGCTTGAATCCGCTTCGGGAACAACGGGCATCGATTATGCCGCCGCTTTTGAAAGTCTGCTGGATTCGCTGGCAACGCCGGAAAGCGTGGAATCCCTCGCTGCATGCATCGATTCCGAATGGGAAATCTACCGGGACCGCGGACTGATCGATTATGTCGCGGATGACCTCCTGATTGACCTTCTGAGCGATACGACCGAACGTTCCCCCACCTTCATGATTCCCCCTTACAAGTTCCGCGATGATGACGTTTCACCGGAACCCTGGGCCATGGTGCGCAACCTTTCCGCCCCGCCCCCGGACATCTGGCGGAAATGTCTGCACCGTCCTCCCCGCTGCATCGAATGGAGCGAAGCGGAGTATCGCTCCGCCGGACTGGAAATTCTGCTGAAAAACGGTTTGCCGCGCATTTCTGAACGGGAACTCCGGCGGGTTCCGATCGGGAATGAAATTCTGCCGTCCCGCGCGAATGCCCGCCGGGTGGAAATCCGGAATGAAAAACATGGTTCGTTATTCATTGGAGACCGCCGCATCGGCGGACCTCTGACGCCGACTCCGATGCGTCTGTTCGAACATCTCCGCATGAAACTTGCAATGAACATCATTTCAACCGGGACAATGGTCCGACTCGGGCGTGTGAAAAGCAATTATATGATCCATCTTGCGATTTCCAACAAGAAGCTTGTGGACCGCGCCTGCCGGATCATTTCGGAACTCTGCGGGATCGATTATGAAACGGCCTGTCATGAACTCTTCCGGACCTGCGCCACTCTGAAATCGCCCACACTTTCGCCCGTCGCCGAAACCCTCCGCAGACTGAATCGGGATTTTCAGCTCGATACCTGAATTCGTCCGGGGCGGCGGCTACAGCTTTTGAGGAATGATCTGGGGAAAATGCCGCCGGTAACTTTTCCGCAGGTGGCTTTCGTCATAGAAGCCCCAGTCCTTCACGATGTCTTTGCAGAGTTTGTCCCCGCGCTCGAAATCCTTTGCCGCGCCGTTCAGACGGTAGTTGAGCTCATAAGTGCCGAACGAGAGCCCGAAGAATTCCCGGAACAGCACCGCGAAGCGGCTTGAGCCCAGTCCGCATGACGCCGCCCCTTCCGCGACAGTGTGGCGTTTGTCGGGCTCCTCCGCCACCAGCCGGAGGGCAGGAAGCAGTCGGGAGGGATTCTGGCGGACCGGCTGGATGCCGTCCAGCTTGAGATGGTCAAGAATGTGCAGAAACAACTGCTGAATAATCAGCCACTGCCGGAAAATGTGAAATTCGCTTTTGTCTTCTTTGATTTTCAGGAGTTCCCGCGCAAAAACCGTGAGACCTTTCCGAATCGCGGAAGCCTTCAATCGAGAAGCACGAACATCCTGGGGCAGGTTGAGCAGAAGTTCCAGTTTTTCACGGGCATCCAGAAAAGCCTTGCCGAGTTCCTGCGGGTCGACTGTGATCAGCAGCAGTTCAAATCCGGAAATACTGCCGGTCGAGCCGTGCGGTTCCCACGAGCCGATCAGATAACAGCCCGGTGCGCGGGTTCCGGATATGTCGCCTTTGAGCACAATGCCGAGGTGGACCGCTTCATGGATGTCCGGCGGGCGCGGCTGGTTGAACGGCCCGGAACGAAAGTGCATCAGGTGGAACGGTGAGGTTTGCGAGAGTCGGAAGTCATAGAACCCCGGTTTCATGTTTTCTCCTGAAAAAGTCGGATTTTACCTGTTATAGATGAAAATATACCCTGTTTTTGATTTGATTCAACCGGATTTTACATATATGGTTGAAATAACAATAAAAAGTCACCGGGAGAAATGAAAGATGAAACACAAGTTGGCATTGATCGGCTGCGGCGGCATGGCCCGTGCGCACGTTTCCAGACTGGAACCACTTTTCGACCGTCTCGAAGTCGCGGCAACGGTCGATATTGATCTTCCCCGTGCGGAAGCGGTCTCCGCGCTGCTGCCGAACCACCCACCGGCGTTCACCGACTATCACGACGCCCTTCCGCTTTGCGACTGTGTTCTTCAGGTGCTCCCGCATCATCTGCACCCGAAATGCACGATCGAGTGTCTCGACGCCGGAAAGCATGTCCTCGCGGAAAAACCGCTGGCAAACTCCGAGAAGGATTGTCTCGATATGATTGCCGCCGCGAAGCGGAATCATCGCGTTCTTATGGTGGCCTACTGCATGAGGTTCCATCCGCTGCTGATCGAAATGAAGCGTTTGATCGATGAAAAGACCTACGGACGCTGTTTCCAGCTTTCCATCTGGACGGAACAATACACACGCGGATGCAGTATGGGCATTCCCGTTTCCGACGAGGATTTCTGGGCCGGAAAAAAGGCGTTGGTCGGCGGCGGACAGCTTTTCAGCCACGGGTGCCACTATATCGACCTGATGCTGTGGATGTTGGGCAACCCGGTCTCCGGAACCCATATTGGCAGTCACTACTGCACGGAATGGATGGAGCGCGAGGGCACCAGCAATGTGACGATCCAGTTCGAGAGCGGTGCGATGGGCTATCATTTCGGCACGTGGGGCGCAAAAGGCACGCGACACGGCTACAGCTTTCACGCACACTGCGAGGAAGGGATGCTTGAGGCGGACATTCGCGAGGGGCGTCTCTACCTCCACAGCAAGATGTCGAACCACAATCCCGGCGAGCATGAAACGGAAAACATCAAGGTCCTGATGGAAGCCCCTTCCGTGAAGCCGACCACGGCGGAGATGGCGCGCTTCCTCGATTGCGTCGATACCGGGCATAACCCGTTCACGAATGCGGAAGAAAGCCTGAACGGCCTTCGCGTCATCTGGCGTCTCTACGAGGCCGAGGAGCAGAATCGCATCGCGGATCTCCGCGGACTCGGAATCAGCACTTCGCTGCTGTGAGGCCGATGGGACCGACCGCGGCGGAGATCATGGCAAAGTAATTTTCCTGCGGGAC
>Ga0209373_10001163_pt1 | contig 33066 bp, 20 predicted proteins | sample Higcelweek5metaG_FD_187173 | JGI IMG/M metagenome (GOLD analysis project Ga0209373, IMG submission 187173) | Freshwater pond sediment microbial communities from the University of Edinburgh, under environmental carbon perturbations - High... | ecosystem: Environmental > Aquatic > Freshwater >... | reverse complement strand
GTCAGCCTTCCGCAAGTGCCGCCGCGACCGCTCTGCCGCCCGCGGCCCAGGCGATGAACCGACGCATCGCCCAATTGTTGAGTCGGTTCGGCGTCGATGGGGAAAAGGTGCTGGCCGAAGCCTCGGCGAACCGGGTCTCGGTCGGGGAATTGCTCGCCAGTCCGGCCCTGATCAATGCCAAAGGGCTGATCCAGTTGCATGGTATTGGCACCATGGATGCCATGCTGGAATTGGCCACCGGCGGCAAGCCGGCGATCCCGCTGCCCAAAGAGTCCAAGGTCGGGTTGCAGGCGATCGTGCTGTTCCTGCGCCTCAACCACACCCCCCAATTCAGTTGGCGCGAGAACGACAGCCCCTCGGCATGGTCGACCCGGATCATCGACGCCTTGTTCGAGGCCCTGGCCAGCAAGAAAGTGTTCGGCCATACCGATTTCCTCGCTCTCGACCGGCTCAGTACCAATCCGCTGTGGCAGGGGCTGTTTGCCTATGCCCTGGATATGTTCCTCAGTGCGATTGCCGACCCGAATCGGGTGGCCACCCTCGACCGTGCCACCTCGCAGGCGGCGGTCCAGGCCTTCCGCACCTCGGCCACCACCCGTCAGGCCCGCTTGCCCAAGATCAAATACGGCAACCCGCTCGCCAGCTTTAAGGACATCGCCGAATATGCCATCGGCGAATATCTCAACGGGCTGGATGTCAATGACGCGTTGGCCCGCACCCTGGTTCAGGCCCAGCTCGGTCTGGGCGATGAGTCTGGCAAGGAACGGTTTGATGCCTTCCTCAAGAACAACCGGATCATGCCGGAGACCTTTCCCACCACGGTTCAGGTGCTCTATGAGCGGGTGCAGGGCGAGGTCCGCTTCACCGAGAGCGAGGGCGAGGTCGCGGCGGTCTGTTGGGCTTATGCCGTCGAGATGAAGCAGACCCAGATCATGGAGCGGCTGTTCGGCAGCTTTGCCGACGGGGTGTTTCCGGTCGCGGCCAAATGCCGGCGCTATTTTTCTTTTGGTGGGATTGCTCCCAAGGATGGAGCGACGGTGATTGCCCGCTGGGCGTCGCGGTCGCGGATTCTGGCTGATCTACGCAAGGGGGGGCTGTCCAAACAGGTCGCGGAACTGATGCCGCTGCTGGCCCAGGAAGAGCGGCGATCGCTCTTGGCGTTTCGGGATGGCCGCACCGAATCCCGCAGCCTCAGTGCCCAGGATGTGGAACGCTACGTCCGGGCGCGCTGCAAGATGCTGACCCTGTCGGCGCAGCAGGCCAAGATCGGCCGGGTACAACGTCTATTGATGGAGCAGGTCAATGGCGCCGAGCAATTCATTCTGCGGCCGGGGCAGGCGGTGTTGCAGGACATGACCTATGGCGTCGATGTGTTTTTCCGGGCGCTGCGCACCGTGTTGGAGGACATTTGCGAAGGGACCGGGGCGTTGCTGCGCGATCAGATGAAAGTGCTGCACGAATTCGAGCGCCGTTATGGGCCACTTTCGACCGTATCGTTGCTCTATCCGATGCCGCCCAAGGGCAAGCCGGAGCAATGGATTCAGGATGCCCGGACCGCTTTATCCAAGGTCGATAACAGTTATTTTGAGCGCTGAGCGATCGGGCTCCCGCCCGAACCCGGCCGGGGAGATGCCCCGGACCCCCTTTGATTTCAAGGGGGTTTGGGGGTCACCCCCAAGCGGGGTGCGGGGCGGCAGCCCTGCTCAGTTGGCCCGCACCTGATGCAGGAAGCGTTCAACGATCGATTTGATCGTATTGGCCTCGCCATTCAACGACTGACCGGACGCGCGCACCTGTCCGGCGGCGGCTTCGGTTTCGGTTGCTGACTGGCTGACCCCGCCAATGTTCGCGGAAACCCGCTCGATTCCGGCGGCTGCCTGCTGAACATTGCGAGCAATCTCCGAAGTGGCCGCCGATTGCTCCTCCACCGCCGAGGCGATCGCGGTAGCAATCTGATTGATCTCGGTGATTCGGGTCACAATCCCCCGGATCGCCGCCACCGCTTGTTGGGTGGCGGTCTGCACCGCACCAATCTGATTGCCAATTTCATCGGTGGCCCGCGCCGTCTGGTTCGCTAGGCTTTTGACCTCATTGGCCACCACCGCGAAGCCTTTGCCCGCATCGCCGGCCCGCGCCGCTTCGATCGTCGCATTCAACGCCAACAGATTGGTCTGGGCCGCGATGTCGTTGATCAGGGTCACCACTTCGCCAATTCGGGCCGAGCTTTCCGCCAGTCCCTGCACGGTTTGCCGGGTTTGCGTCGCCTCATCCGCCGCCACCCGGGCCGCCAGATTCGATTGCTCAACCTGACGGGCGATTTCCCGGATCGAGCAGGAGAGTTCTTCTGCCGCCGCCGCGACGGTCTGGACACTGCCCGAAGCTTCTTCGGTGGCACTCGCCACGCTACTCGACTGACGCTTGGTCTGTTCGGCATTGGCAGACATCGCCAGCGAGGTCGAATCCAACTGGTTGGTTGCCGCCGCCACCGTGTCGAGCGCCGTCGAGACCGTCCGGTCGAAGGTCTGAATCGTCGTCAGCAACGCTTTGGTTTTGGTCTCACGCTCGTGCAGGACTTCGGACAAATCGGCAACGGTGGTGAAGATCACTGTGTGGCCCTCGACCGAGGCCGTCGTCAGCGACACCATCGCCGGAAAATCACCGCCATCGGCGCGGCGGTGGGTCCATTCAAAGCGGCGGCTGCCCTGGGCCAGAGCTTCCTCCAGCATCGCCCGCGCTTTGACGTCAGATCGCTGACCGTCCGGTTGCACCGGCGGCGACATTTGATCCGGCGTGAGATTGAGCAGAGTCTGTTTGTCCGCATAGCCGAACATCCGCAACGCCGCGTCATTACACTCGGTGAACACACCATCGGTGATCACCAGCACGCTATCGGGGGTGTTTTCAAAAAACGCCTGTTTGGCAGCGTCGAAAAACCCCGTTTTGCCTGTCTTGAAAAAGAATTTCACGGCTTGCTCCCGTCGTTTCAGATCGGGGAACGCTCTGGCCTCGGAACCCTTCAACCTTGTACGTCTTAAGGCTTAGTTGTGCAACGAAAGCATCAATCCTTGCGATATAATATCCCGCAAGGGAAATAGGGCTTCTGGCAAAGCAATTAAAAAGAAGCAACAGCGGTTCAGCCTGCTTCGCCCCAAAGCCAAGCCGCACCGCGCACCCCACTGGAATCCCCGTGACGGGGCGGGCTCAGACGCGTGGCGACACGGTCGGAGAACACCCACGCCCCCCACGCCGCCGGCACCGCCCGATAGAGCGACTCAATCCGCGACAGCCCCCCGCCGAGCACGATCACATCCGGGTCAAGCAGGGTGATGATCTGCGCCAACGCCCGCGCCAGCCGATCCTGGTACCGCAGCAGGGCCGAGGCTTCAGGATCGGCAGCAATGTCGGCGGCACTGCGCCCCTGGCCGTCATCACGGGCCAACGCCGGACCGGACAGAAAGGTTTCAATGCACCCCCGCCGCCCGCAATAGCAGAGGGGACCGGGACGCTCGGTCTCCTTCGCCCAGGGTAATGGGATATGTCCCCATTCCCCGGTAATCGCATTCGGGCCGCCGAGGATCTGCCCATCCACCACAATCCCGCCCCCAACGCCAGTGCCGAGGATCACCCCGAACACCACCCGAGCCCCAGCCCCGGCCCCATCGCGGGCTTCAGATAAAGCAAAACAATCGGCATCATTGGCCAGCCGAACCGGCCGCCCCAGAGCTTCGGCCAGATCACGGTCAAGCGGATGACCGATCAACCAGGTGGAATTGGCATTTTTGACCAAACCGGTGGCCGGACTGATCGCCCCGGGAATGCCGATCCCGACCGAGCCTTTCTGCCCCAGCTCCGCCTCAACCGACTGCACCAAACCGCAAATGGTGGCGATGGTGGCTGAATAATCCTGACCGCTCGGCACCCGCCGCCGCAGCCACTCCTGCCCATCCGGCCCTAGCGCAATCGCTTCCGTCTTGGTCCCCCCCAAATCGATCCCGATCCGCATTTTCTCTCCTCAAAGAAACAATCGCCCTTGAAATCAAAGGGGGTCCGGGGCCTCGCCCCGGCCGGGGGCGGGCGGGAGCCCGCTAACGCGTCCCCAGAACGTGACGGCGCCAAACCGCCCGATATAAACGCTCAAGATGACGTGCCCAGCGTTTGCCCTGACAGAGCGGCGACGCTTCCAGCGCCGCCCGGATTGCGGCCCGCCGCCCGCGCCAGACCTCAACCTGATCGGCAATCGCACAGGCCCGGGCCAGATAATCCTCGGCCGAATCCGCAATCAACTCTTCCAGCCCAAGCCGATGCAGCATGGCCGCACTCCAGCGGCTGACCATCCGCGGCCAGGGCCAAGTCAGCACCGGTACCCCCATCGCCAACGCCTGAAACGAGGTGGTGGAACCGCTGAACGGAAACGGATCCAACGCCAGATCAACCTCGTTATAGCGGGAGATGAATCCTTCCGGGCTGTCACGCTGGGTAATGAAAATCACCTGATCGGGCGTCGCGCCACCACTGGCGAGACCCGCCGAGATCCGGTCGCGCAAGCCGGTTGAGGAATAAGCCTGCATATATTTCAGAATCAGCCGTGTCTCAGGCCGAGCCGCCAGCAACCGCCCCCACAGCGCCAGCGTCGCCGGCCCGATCTTGGCCGGACTGTTGAAACAGCAGAACACCGCCGGGCCGGAGCGCGGCTGAGTCAGCAGCGGCCGGGGCTTGGGCAGGTCCGCGACATAGAACTGAGGCAAACGCAGCGGCCGCTCACTGAAATATTCCGGGCTGTGGCGCGGCAACAACCAGCGGTCACCGATGATATAATCCATCTCGGCCAGACCGGTGGTCCCGACATCATGCAAACTGATCTGCACCGGCGCCGCCCGCCAGCCCGCCACCGCCGGGCGGTTGAGGTCAAAATGACCGGCCAGCAGCACCAGAATATCAATCTGGTCAGCGGCGATCTGACGGGCGATATCCTCATCGGTGCCGCCATGCACCGCCCGCCACCCCTTACCATGGCTGCGGAATTCGGCCGAAAAATCATCTTCCTCGCGGTTGAGGGCATAAAAATACAGCTCGAACCGCTCGCGGTCATGCGCCCGCAGCACCGGCAACAGATTGATCGCCACCGGGTGCCGGTGCAGATCGGACGACAGATAGCCGATCCGCAACCGCCGTTCGGCCTCGGCCGGGGTGGCGGGGATGGGGCGGGCCACCGGGTCCTGGCCGCCGAATTCACGGGCGAACGCCTCGGCGAGGGCTCGGCCGGTGGTCGGATCGGGATCATCATGATTGGCGGCGCAGAACATCAGCGCCCGGAACAAATCGCCGCGATCTTCCGCCTCGGCGGTGGCGATCAGCCCGTCCAGTTGGGCCAGCGCCTCCCGCACCCGGCCGGAACGGACCAGCATCAACGCAAAGGTGATCCGGGGCATCGCCAGCGAGGGGGAGAGTTCGGCCCCGGCCTGATAAGCGGCAATCGCCTCATCGAACCGCCACAATTCGCGCAGAGAGGCCCCCAGACCGCCATAGGCCTCGGCATAATCCGGCTTCAGCCGGACGGCGGTCTGAAACGCCACCACGGCTTCGTCATAGCGCTTCTTCTTGCGGAGCAGATTGCCCAGATTGTGATGCGGCTCGGCCAGATCGGGCTGAAGCTGGACCGCCCTGGCATAAGCCGCAAAAGCCGCGTCGAGCCGCTCCCGGTGGCGTTCGGCATTGCCGAGATTATTGAAGGCGAGGGCAAAGTCTGGACGAACCGCCAGCGCGGCCTCAAAGGCGGCAGCGGCCTCGTCATAGCGTTCCAGATCGAGCAGGGCATTGCCGAGATTATTGTGCGCCTCGGCAAAGCCGGGATCGAGGGTGACCGCCGCCTGATAGGCGCTGACCGCCTCATCATGGCGGCCAAGATCGGCCAGAGCATTGCCGAGATGGAACTGCGCCAGCGGCGCCTCGGGCTTGAGCCGAACCGCTTCGGCCAGGGCCGCGACCGCTTCAGCAGGGGCGCCGAGATCATGCAGGGTGATCCCCAAGGCATGATGTGGCTCGGCCCAATGCGGGCGCAGGCCGATGGCACTCTCGAAACTGGCCAGGGCCTGAACCGGTCTGCCGAGCAGGCGCAACGCCAGACCGAGCAGCAGATGAGGCTGGGCACTGTCCCACGAAGACAGGCAGGCCTGCTCGGCGCGCTGGGCTGCCAGCTCCGCCTCCCCCCGGCGCAGGGCCAGACTAGCCCCAAGGGTCAGCGCCTCGACCTGGGCTGGAGCCTGTGCCAGCACCGCCGCGACCAGGGTTTCGGCCGCCTCAAGTTGACCCTGGTCCTGGGCAGCTTTGGCGGCGGTCAATAAAGCCGCCAGATCGGCGGGATGGTCCTCGGCCTGCGTCACCGGCACCTCGCTTGGTTTGCGTTGGCGCCAGAGTAGCCCAGGCGACGATCCGGCAAAAGCGGCCTTCCGTGCCCGGGTCAGTCGCCAAACAGATCGAGCTGACGCGGCCCCACCGGGGGCGCGGGCGGCGACGGCGGGGAGAGGGGGCGGGTCAATTGGTCGATAGTGCCGCTCTCAGGCAGCGGCCGCGCCCCGCGCCGGATCAGCTCGGCCGTGCCGGAGTCCGGGTCTGACGAATCCAGCACCCAGAGCGGAACCCAACCGGCTTTCAGCACTTCGACCGCCCCGGCCCAGCTTCCGCCCTGCTCCTGGCGACAGGCGACCACCACTGACGCATCTCCCAGGCAATGCACCACCCGGTTGCGAGCCATCGCCAAGCCGACATGGAACCCGGCCTCGGGATGAAAGGGCGAGACCAGAGTCAGCCGTCCGTCCAGCAAGGCCGGGCGGTGCGCGCGGGTGGTGGCCTGACGCAGCAAACCATCAGGGAGAATGGCGAGGGCGCTGCCGCCAGCGGCCAGAGCGGTCTGGACCGCGATCTGATCGATTCCCCGGGCGCCGCCAGACACCACCGTATAGCCCTCGGCGGCGGCCTGGGTGGCCAGCCGGCCCGCAGTGGCCCGGGCGGTGGCATCGGCATCGCGCGCCCCGACGATCGCCACCCCGCCGCCCTTGAGCCGGGTCGGATCGCCGCAGCCGAACAGCACCGGCGGGGACTCCGCGCGCAACCGGGCTTTCAGCCGCTCGGGATAGGCGGGATCGGCACGAGTCAGCACCCACAGCCCGGCACGTTGCCAGCGTTCGAGCGCCAGACCGAGCGCGGCCCCCCGCCGCAGCAGGATTTGCAGGCGGGCGGGGTCAAGCGGCGGATCGGCGGATTCGGCGAGCCCTCCGGCGCCGGCCGGATCGAGCAAAGTTGCCGGATCGCGGCCCTGTTCGGTCAGCCACCGCGCCAGCCGGCTCCATTCGGCCGCCGAGAGCGGTTTGGCCGCCGGGGCCTCATCGTGCGCCCCCAGGGAGACCGTCAACAGCAACAGGGCTTGCGCCTGGGGGGACAGGTCCATCACGCTTATGATCCGAAGTCCGAGGTGGCCAGGGCGAACGGCCAGACTGGCCCACTCCCCGCCCGTCGCAACAAAGCCGCGATCAACGCCAGTGTCCAGCCCGAATCCACCACATCATCGACCAGCAGCACCGGCCCCGGAGGAGGGGTCCGATCCAGGCTGAAGGCCTGATCGAGATTAGCGCATTGGTGAAACCGGTTCTGCTGTTCTTTCTGGGGCGAATTGGACCGGCTTTTGACCAGGAGGGGCACGAACGGCAGGCCGAGCGCGTGGCCAAGCCGGCTGGCGAAGCTGGCGACCAGGGTTGGAGCCCGGAGCGATGGCACCGCCGCAATCCAGGTTGGCAGCGGGTCGGGACGCCAGCGGTGGCAGATCATCTCGGCCGCGGCCTGGACCAGACCATCGCGGAAATGGCCCCGATGTTTGTCGGCCGCGACCAGCCCCCCCCAACCGGCATCGCCCCAGCGAGACAGAATCCGCCCGGTCTCCGCCCGCCAGTCCTCGGGCAGCAGGCCGCCGGACAGAGCGCGTTCGGACAAAGCATCGGCAGGGATCCGGATCGGACAATGCAGGGGCATTTCGGCCTGACGCAGGAAGCGGGTCGCCTCGGCGATTCGTTTCCGTTCCAGCGGGAGCGCCGCCGTCTCCCCCCGGCACCGCGCACAATGGCCGCAACGGGCGGCGGTGGGATCATCCAGGGCTCGGCCAAGAAAGGCCATCAGGCAGTCGGAACTGTCGAGATAGGCTTCGATCTGCTGCCATTCCGCCTCACGCTGTGCGGTCACTTGGCGGATGCGCTTCGGGTTGGGGCGATACGCGACCGGGGTACGATGCCAGAGACGATCCATCAGGATCACCGGGGCCGGATTCTCGACCGCCAGTTGTTTGAGGGTCCGCCCGATCAGGCTGGGACGCAGATTCAGGCTTCGCTCCAGGCTGGTCTGGGTCAAGCCGTCACTGGCGGCAAGACGGTCGAGAACGGCCGTGACCACCGCCTCGGGCGGGAAGGCGGTACGGCGAAAATAGGCATGGATTTCGGCATCTTCCTCGCCAGCCAGCAGGATCGCCGGGGCCTCGCGCCCATCGCGTCCGGCCCGGCCGACCTGCTGGTAATAAGCGATCACCGAGCCGGGGGCCTGGAAATGCACCACAAACCCGAGGTCGGGCTTGTCGAAGCCCATACCCAGGGCGCTGGTCGCCACCAGAGCCTTGATCCGGTTGGCCAGCAGTTGCTCTTCCAGGCGCTGGCGGTAGGATTCGCCCGAGGCGGGATCGCTGACGTCGCTGTAATAAGCTGGGGCGTCAATTCCCTGGCTGCGCAACCACGCCGAAACCCGTTCGGCATCCGATCGGGTCAGGGTGTAAATGATTCCGGTGCCGGGGAGATGCGGCAGGGAATTGGCCAGCCACGCCAGCCGCTCGGCCTGAGAGGGCAGCCGGTGGGTTTGCAGGCGCAAACTGTCGCGCCGCAGCGGGCCCCGTTGAATGACGATCCTGCTGCCGAGTTGCTCCCGGATGTCGGCGATAACCCGGTCGTTCGCGGTGGCGGTGGTGGCGAGGACCGGGACCGTATCGGGAATCCGGCGCAGCACTTCGCGCAGGCGGCGGTAATCGGGGCGGAAATCATGGCCCCAATCGGAAATGCAATGGGCCTCATCCACCACCAGCAAGCCCAGGCTGGTGGCGATCGGGGTCAGATGCTCGCGCACGAAGGATTCATTGGCCAGACGCTCTGGCGAGATCAGCAACAGATCGATCTGGTTTTGCCGCAATCGGGCGAAAGACTCGTCCCAATCCGCGCGATTGGTCGAATTGATCGAGGCCGCTTTCAGGCCGAGCCGGGTGGCCGCCTCGATTTGGTTCCGCATCAGCGCCAGCAGCGGGGAGATTATCAGGGTTGGGCCGTGTCCTTGGCGCCGTAACAGGAAGGTGGCGAGGAAATAGACCAGACTCTTGCCCCAGCCGGTGCGCTGGACCACCAACACCTTTTTGTTTTTCTTGACCAGGGCTTCAATCGCTTCCCACTGCCCCTCCCGGAAGGAGGTCAACGAACAGGCGCTGGCTTGGCGCAAGGCGGAAAGCGCGGTTTGATAATCGATCATGACGGACTCCCTTAACGGGAGAAAGTTTTTGTCACCCTCCGGGAAAGGAGTCAAACCGGAGGACGAGGAAGAGCGAAAAATTTTATCTTTTTGTTCTTTTTTTAAGTCTGCTTTATTCTGAAATTCAGGGAGAAATCAGGGACATCATCAATCCCCCGCTCCGAAGCCGTGGGGCGAGCGCCATTCCGCTTTGGTGCTGTTTTCATCCCTGTTTGTTCCAAGGCGCGGCGACGATGCCCAGCCCATCCACCTGCCAGCGGCGCAGCGGCGCGGGTTCGAGCCGGATCGCCAGCGTCGCCAGTGCCTGATACCAGCGGCTGTATTCGGCCCGCTGCATCTGCACCCAGGCCTCGCTCGGCCAGAGCTGCACCGGGCAATAGGAGACGGCAACGCTGCGACGGGTGCGGTTGGGATAGCGGATCTCGACCCGCTCCGCCTCGATCACCAGCGGCACCCCATCGCGCAGCACCGGCTCCAGATGCTGGTTCTCGCCCCAGGACGGCTGCGTCCCGGCCTCGGCATGGGCCAGCAGCAAGGCCCGGCCCGGACCCTCGTCGAGCCGCGCCACCATGTCCGCCACCAGAGCGGCGTCGGGATGTAGCACCGGCCGCTGCCGGGCGGCGGTCGAGGGAATCAGCGCCCCGAGGCGGGCGGCGCTCAGGCTGGTGGCGGTCGGGCACAGGCTGGCGCTCAGGCGGGCGAGATCGGTGCCGGGATCGCTCTCGGCCCCGGCGCGTTGGCGGCGATAGGTCCAGTCAAGCAGAGCCAGCAGGGAAATCCGCTCGCGGGTGAGCGAGGAAACGGGGCGATAGTGGGTCATGGACGGTCTCCGGAGGAAATTAGGCTGGCCAGCAGGGGAACAGCGGAATCGCCGGCGGCGAGACGGGCGCGCAGTTGGGCCAGCAGGGCGCGCTGCTCGGGGGACAGGCTGGCCCGGCCCAGCCTCTGGCGGCGGGCTTCGCTGTCCGCCTGATCACGGGCATCGAGTCGGGCGCGGACTTCGGCAGTGGTGAGGCGGCGGCGCCACGCCTGCAACCGGGCCATTTCCGGTTCGAGCCAGCGCATCATATCGGCGATCCGGGGCGGCTCGGCCCAGCGATGGGTCCGAGCGACCTGATCGAACGCGGCGGCGAGAGCGGCGGCCGGGTACGGTGACAACAACCGGCGCCATTCCCCCAGGGTGACCGGATGGGGCTGGGGCACCCCGCCATCCCACAGCCGTTGCAGCAGCCCGGCCAGAGTCGCGGCGGCAACCGGGGCCAGCGCCGCTTCGACCTGTTGCAGGGCCGCCGGCAGGGCCGCTCTCACCTCGGGCGGTAGCGGCGCGGCCAGGATCGCCCCCTCAGGCTGTGAGGTCAGGAAACGCTGCAAGAGTGCGGGCGCGGCTGGCATCGGGATCATAGCCGGCGGCACGGGTCGGGGGCGGGGTTCGCTCATTCTCGGTGTTTCCTTGTTTGAGTCTTTTAAGAGACGGTCGGCCCGCGGTCGGGGCGCGGTCGGACGTCGGTCGGGCTTCGGTCGGGACTGCCTGATAATCGTCGTATTTACAGAGGGTTATCAGCGTCAGGCCCGATCGGACCTCGGTGCGGATGAAACCGGTGGCAACGAAATGACGCAGCCGGCCCAGCGCGGTCGATTTGGCGCATTCCCAGGCCTGGGCCAGCCCGGCCAGCGGCAGGCAGCATTGCCCCCGCTCCAGCCGCACCGCCTGACCGGCAATCCGGCGCACGCCCGGCTGCCAAGCGGCCTGAACAATCAGCCAGATCGCCGCATATTCATCATCTTTGCCCCGGAACTGGGGGTGGCCGATCAGATCGCGATGGATCAGGACGAAGCCGCCGGCGAGGCGGGAGGGGGAAGAATATTGGGTCATATCCCATTGCTATGGGATAAATCCCATCAGGTCAACGGGAAAAGTCCCTACTGCCCAAAGATCAGGGGGCACAGGTATAGTCCGACGATGGCCTATCCCCCCGATCACACCGCGAGACTCGCTGCCGGCTTGCGGCGCCTGATGGAACAGACCGGTCACGTCGAGCAAAAAGGCTTGGCGGTGGCGGCCGGACTCAATGACACCGCTGTGCGAGATATCCTGAAGGGCAAATCGCTTGATCCGCGCGTCAGTACGGTGGCGGCGCTGGCCCGGGTGCTCGGGCCGGGCGTGCTCGATCTGTTTGAGTTGCCAGCGCTGCCAGCACAACCATCATGTGTTACAACTTCTGATCTTTCTACCTCTGATGGGGGGGGGGGTCTGTGGATAGCCCCCCCCGGCCTGGAAGACGCTCCCGCGCCCGCCCTCGAGGCGCCGTTTCTGCCCTTGCGCGAGGGGCTGATCGAAATCGGCCAGAGCGAATTTGTGGTGGTGCCGCGCTTCGATGCCCGCCGCTCGGCCGGGCCTGGAAGCTTACGGCCCGACCAGCCCGAGCCGGAGGGCTGTCAGTTGTTTGAGCGGCAATGGCTCCGGTTGATCACCAGCGCCGCCCCCGAGCATCTCGTTTTGCTGCGGATCGATGGCGACAGCATGGAAGACACCCTCAGCGACGGCGATTGGGTGATGATCGACTGCGAGCAGACCAATCCCACTCGCGAGGGCATTTATGCTTTGCGGGTGGATGATGTGGTGTGGGTCAAGCGCCTGTCGGTCAACCGGCCGAATCGGACGATTGAGGTGATCAGCGACAATAAACGCTGGCCGCCCCAATCCTGGCCGGCGGATCAGGTCACGGTGATTGGCCGGGTAATCTGGCTGGTCGGGCGCAAGGTGTCCTAACCGGGCGGATCAGGAGGCGGTGGCCGGCTCGTCCCGCTCGGGTTCCACCGGCAGGGTGAACAGAAAGGTCACGCCGATGTCGCGATCGGAGTCGATCCAGATCACCCCGCCAAAACGCTGAACGATCCGGCGACACAGGGCCAGACCGATGCCGGTGCCATTGGGAAACGCCTGCGGCGCCAGACGTTGGAAAATATCGAACACTTTGTCCCGATAGGCCGGATCGATGCCAATCCCGTTATCGCGGATGGCGATCTGACAGCGGCCCTCAAGCAGACGGGTGGCCCGGATCTCGATCCGGGGAGGGCGCTCCGGGTGGCGGTAGGTCACCGCATTTTCGATCAGATTCTGCAACAGACTTTCCATCTGGACGCGCTCGGCCTGGACCACCGGCAAGGCGCCGATGCAGATCCAGCCCCCCGCCTCCTCCAGAATCGGGCCAAGGTTCTTGAGGACAGAATCCAGAGCCTCGGCCAGATCGGTTGAGGCTTTCTCAAACTCATAGGAAGAGATCCGGGAATATTCCAGGATGTCCGAGATCATCCGCGCCATATTTTTCGATCCATCAACAATATATTTGATGAATTCGTTGGCATCTTCGTCAATTTTGTCGCGGTAGCGTCGCGCCAGCAATTGGGTATACAGGCCGATGTTGCGGAGGGGTGTTTGCAGATCATGCGAGGCGACATAAGCAAATTGCTCAAGATCGGCATTGGAGCGGGCCAATTGCTCGGTGCGGACTTCCAGGATTCGCCAGGACCGGATCAGGCCGAGGCCACCCAGCAGGGTAATCACCAGGAAGGCCCCGGCCAGCAGCAGCACCTTGAGGGCCTCACTGAACCATTCCTCCATCATATCCTCGGTGGCGAGACCGACCATGCTGATCAGGGGATAGGAGGAGATCGCCTGATAGGTGACGATTCGGGTGATCCCATCTGAACCGGCTTTGGCCTCATAGGTTCCGCCCTGCGGGTCGGCGGCGATCCGGGTCTGAAAGGTTGTCGACATCGCGGCTTGCGGACTCGACTGCGGCTGCGAGGGGAACCGCACCACCAGATCAAAGCCGCGCGTGGCGTCGCCCCGCAGGGCCACGGCACCGTAACGTCCCAGGTCGAGGCGCTGGACCTTGTCCTCGAACCAGGCAATTTCCACCGCCGCATAAACCACTCCGCTAAAGCGGCCATCGGCCTGTTCAAGCCGGCGGGCAAACACCAGGACGTTTTTGCCGCTGAGGCGGCCCTGCAAGGGGGGGGAGATCAGCAGCTCGGGCTGGGGATGGTCGCGCAGCCTCTGGAAATAGGGGCGGTCAGCCAGACTGATCCCCTGCGAGCCGTCTTTGGTGCCAACCACGATGGCTCCATCGGCATTGGTGACGGAGAGCCCCATCACCATCGGCAAATGGGCGTGGAGCTGGGCCAAAAAGCTCTTGGTCGCCGCCGAATCAAGCCGCTGGTGTGTGGCCTGCAACCGGGCCATTTCCCCGGTCACCGCAACCAGGGCAATGTCAATCCGGTCAATATCGCTCGCAACACTTTGGCTGAGCAGGTGACTGATATTGCGGGAGGTTGTCTCTGAACCGTCGCGGTGATGTTGATAGCTGGAGTCCAGGGCGATCCAGACCACGGTGAAAAGCATCAGATTGACGAAGGTCAACAAGGCCACCATCCGTCGCCGGGGTGTGCCAAGCCATGATGGGACCAGCTTGTGCATCGCTCCCCTTCCGTCACCCTCGTTTGGCGAGGGGCTTTGTCCCAAACATTCAGTTTATCTCAAATGGTATCGGACGCCCATCTGCGAATGGCGACAGAGGTTTGTCGGGCTCCCGCCCGAACCCGGCTGGGGCAAGGCCCCAGACCCCCTTTTTTTCGGGAGGGGCGTTGTCACGGCGGGACGAGAGCGTGCCGCGCCGATTCGGCCTGATCCCCCGGTGATGGTGTTTTCTCTTTCACTCCGGTAAAGACCCTGTTATATATCAATAATCATATACACATAGGGATGTGTCTATCGTTGTCTTTGATTCCCGTAATATTTTCCTTTGGTTGAAAATGATGGAATGATTTTGTCGGAGGCATCAGTCAACCACTGGCAAGTAAGGACTCATTGTCACGAGTGACTATAAAAAAGGGGGGCTGCCATGGTTAATAACGTTGAATTTATTGGACGGATTTTTTCAGGTAAAAAACAGTCAGCTCCAGAAGATTTTTATGCGGTTTTTTCATATAAAAACTTGCCAATAGCAATTATGATTCTAGATGACCAAAAAGTCATCCATTGTAATCCTGCTACAATGCGCCTGTATGGGGCAAAAATTCCAAGCGAAATCATCGGCCAGCCGCCAGGACATCTATCTCCCGAATTTCAACCGGATGGCCGGCGCTCTCAGGACGCTGGAGCAGAATATATGTCTAAAATCATAGAGAAGGGAGAGGTCACCTTTGAGTGGATGCTGCGCCGCATCGATACCGGCCAGGCTATGGCGGTACGCGTCTCTTCGGTAACCACCACACTTGATGGTCATCCGGTGGTGCTGACCTGTTTGCAGGACATCAGCGACGTGGTCACCCTGCGCGAGGAGAACAAACAACGGAGTCTGGCCATCGCCAATCAGTTCGAAGCCCAGATCACGGGGGTCGTTCACGGTGTTGCCAATGCCTCGTCCGAAATGGCAGCCACAGCGCAATCTCTGTCCTTGATGGCAGAGCAGACCAGCCACCAAGCCACGACTGTCGCTGCGGCCTCGGAACAGGCGACAACCAACGTCCAAACGGTGGCCTCCGCTGCCGAGGAACTGAATGCCTCGATCCGGGAGATTTCCCGCCAAGTCAACACCGCCGCCCAGGTCTCCAACGAGGCCATGGTCCAGGCCGAAACCACGAACCAGATCATTACCGGCCTCGTTCATTCGTCGAACCAGATCGGCAGTGTGGTCAAGTTGATTAATGATATTGCCAAACAGACCAACCTGTTGGCCCTCAACGCCACCATTGAGGCTGCGCGGGCCGGAGATGCCGGCCGAGGCTTTGTCGTCGTCGCGAATGAAGTAAAAAGCTTGGCCAATCAGACCGGCAAAGCCACTGAGAGCATATCCCAATATATCGAAAATATACGCACCGTGATTGGCGAGGCGGTTCAAGCGATTCAGGCGATCGCCGAAACCATCTCTAAAGTTAATGAGATCTCGACCGCAATTTCCTCAGCGGTCGAGCAGCAGGGCGCGGCAACCCAGGAAATTGCCCGCAATGTCGAACAGGCGGCCGTCGGCACCCAGGAGGTTTCCGCCAATATCTGCGGTGTCAAAAACGCATCCGCCGAAACCGGTCACCATGCTGAAAAAGTGCTGACCTCGGCGAAAGAACTGTCGCTCCAATCAACGTCCCTGAGCAACGCCGTCGAGAAATTCCTGTCACAGATCCGCCTCTAGCTTTGGCCCCCCGCTATGCGGCCTCCCTTGCCAGAGACAGGGAGACCGCACAGGGGGGGGCGAACGGGCGTTCAGGGGGGAGAGACATACAGGATGCCGGCCGGGCTCCAGGCCGGATCAAATACCGGGCTCGGGCGGACAAATTTGGGGTCAGGCTCGGAAACTCCCCAACGCTTTTCTGCCACGGCCCACAGCTTGCCATTATCCCGCAGCAGCAGAACGCCACCCTCGGGGGTCATCCGCCCGAGAACTTCCAGCCGTCTCAGATCAGCCGGCGCGACCGGAGCCGCCGTCGTCACAGTTCCATCCTCCAGTCGGATGCGGACCAGATCTCCATCCCCCCGGGCCGCCAGCAGCAGGCCAGCCGCCTCATCCCAGCCATAGAGCCGTTGGTAGCGTTCAGTGCCGGGGAGCAGACGGGTTTCGCCACTGGCCAGATCGAGCAGGCCAGGACGCCCCTCACGCAGGAAGGCGACGCGGTGGCCGTCGGCGGACGGACGAGGCGAACGATAACCGGCCTCGGCAATCAGACGACGCTCGGAACCATTCTCCGGATGCAGCCAGATTGCCCCGGTCCCCTCTGCTTCGCCCCGGGTAAACATCCCCACGAACACCTCGACCCGCCGCGCCAGATCGTCAAAGGCGGTCGCCACAACCGGAAAGAAATTGACGGGGAGAACGAACGGATCCGGCGCGGAAGCGGCCGGAGCGGGAGAGGTCGGAGACCCCGGCTCCGCCGCTATGGCCACAAAGGGGGGAAGATTTGCCAGGGCCAGGGTGAGCGAGGACAGCAGGGCCGTCGCCCCGCAGGCAAAAGAAACACCAGCGATCCGGATCGTCATCGATTGACAAGCCTCCCAATGGGATGACAGCAGCGAAAAGAGACCGCCCCCGCCACCGCGATCATCAGTTCCAGGGGACAGGATGGAACAGGAGCGGCGGGGCAAGGCATCAGATCACCCGGGGTGAGCAGAAGACGGGGCAGCCGGTACCGCCGCCGCTACGGCAGGGGACCGGAAACACGTCAGGGCAAAAGTGAGGGTGATCAGCAAGGCGCTGACCCCGGCCCAGGCGCCAAAAGAGACCCCAGCGATCTGGATGAGTGTTTCCTGACGACTCTCCCAACGGGAGGACAGCAGGGAAGAGAGACGGACCCCATCGCCGAGATAATCGACTCGGGCGTTGGCCCGGCGGGACAGCACCACCGGGCCGAAGGCGCTCTTATCGGTCGGAAGCAAAATAAGGCCCGGCTCGCCCCAAGAAAGCAGATAACCTTCAATCGGCACAGCGTTGGGCAGGCGGGTCTGAACACTGACCCGGGGCATCAGATCCCCTGGGGCGGGCATCGCAAGAGCCAGCAGCGGCGGGAAGGCGCACAGGGCCAGCCCCACCAACCCGCCGAGAGAAAGCAGCCGGCGCAGGGGGGGAGCCTCTCCCCCGTCATGCCAGTCCTTCAGCAGCGGAACCAGCGGCAGCCAAGCGAGCGCGGTGGCTCCGGTGGCAAGCCCACCCAGAATCAGTCGGGCCGTGTAGGACTTATGCAACAGCAGCGGAGCTAACCCTCCCAATGCCGCCGGATCACGCCAGAGTACGCCTTTGATGTCTCCCATCTCGATCATCGGCGGAAGCAGAACAACCAGCAGGGTCACCAGGGTCATGGGCAGAAGAGCGCGATGGGTCAGGAAGGGGAAGCGGGACAAAAAACGGTGGACCGGCCATGCGATCGCCAGCAGCGGACCGCAGACCAGCAGAAAAGCCAACAGAACCAGCAGCACCAGCCCGGTAGCGAACAAATAGATCTGGGCGAGGCTCTCATTCTCGAACGGCAGACCGTACAAACCGAACTGGAGATGACGGACCAGATAGGCGAGCCCGGTCAGCAGGCTGGCCGCCGCCGCCGCGACCGCACCGATGTGCTTCATCTTTTCATAGGAGGCTTCAGTCATGGCCACCCACCAACAGCCAAGGGGTCCAAGCGCTGAAGGAAGGGGAAGCCCCGTCATCTCCCGGCCGCTGGCGATAGTCCCGGGTGGCCGCCCGCAAAGCTTCAGCCGGAGCGGTTCCCTGATGCAGACGCTCGAGCAGGGCGGGCACAATCTTCGCCGCCGCGCCATCCTCCGCCTGCCACAGGGTAACGATCACCCGCTCTGCCCCGGCAATCAGGAAAGCCCGGGCCAGATTCAGCACTTCGTCGCCAACATGCTGGCGTCCCTTGATCGTATCGCAGGCACTGAGGATCACCAGACTGGTGGTCGGTAACTGGCCCGGCCTGAGATCTTCGCCGACCAGGACCTCTCCCTTGCCAAGTTCCAATTCCATCTCATCGCCCTGAGATCGAGCGAGAGAGGGACGGTCCGTTTTCGGAATCGCTCGCTTCCAGGCATGAGTCGAAAACAGGATCAGTTGGTGTTTGGGCAATTCGGCAATCACCCGCGCCCGGGTCGCCGCCGAATCACGCAGGATGGTCGCGCCGGGAAACAGCGCTGCGGACCGTTCAATTTCTTCGGCTGAGTACAACAGAGGGGGCGTGGTTTTAATTTCCCCCACCGCGAGTAAAGGTCCATTGGTGGGAATCGGTCGCGCCGTCAGGGAACGGGCGATTGACAGGCTCGGCAGGACCGCCAGGTTCCAGCGCTCATTCCAGTCGCCCGGCTGCTGACCCAGAGCGGCGAAAGGAATCTCCGCCAGGATCTTGTGCGGGATGATGGTCAAACGGCTGTCCTTGGGCAGCGCGGCCAAGGCATCTGCGACCGGCGCCGACAAGGATTCGGTCAAGGCCTGACGCGGCCTCTCCCAAAACGATGAGCCTAGGCTCAGACTCAGCGCGTTCTTCAATTCCGTCACCGTCTGTTCCAGCGCCGCCGGGGCGAGTTCAACTCTGCCACTCTTCACCTCACCGTCAGGGGTGAGCAGCCAGACATAGGTGGTGCGGGCGGTGATAAAGTAGCTGAGATAGGCGGTCTGTTTGCTGATCGCCAATTGCCGGATTTCAGCCGCAGAAAGGGGGACGGCAATCGCGGGGCTGAGGGTCTCGCCGGCAATCGGATTGCCCTCCGTCCCCTGCTTAGCGACAGACAGCGCATCAAGCAAGGCCCGAGCCCGGACTCGTTCGGCGATTTCCAGAGCCGTCTCCGGCTGCCCGGCCCGATCCATCAGAAAGGCGACATAAGCCTCATAAACCTGGACCGGCGAGCCGAACGAGGCAGCGAAGAAGCCGATTTTGGCCTCGTCTGTGATCAGCCCGCCGCGCAGGGTCTCGATATTGGCAATCGCCTGCTGGAAAAACGCGTCCGCCGCTTTATCCTGATTCTCGGCCAGTTCGACTTTGGCGGCCTGAGCATAAAACTGCCATCTCTCGCCGAGATGACCGGCCTCGGCAATGGCAATCGCCCGCAGGATCGCGGCACGCGCCTCGGCCGGATGTCCTCCAGTCAAAGAGAGCGAGGATAAGGCCCCCGCCGCCCCGGCGGCCGGACCTGCCCCATTAGGCTGAGCCTCCCACACCGCCAGAGCCTGCCGGTAGCGTTCCGCTGCGGCGTCCCAATGTTTGCGGTGGGCCTCGACCATCCCCGCCTTTTGCAGTACCACCCCCAGACTGACGTCCCGGCTGTGTTGCAGAACCGGATTGGTCAGGGACGCTCGTTCGGCGCGATAGATCGCCGCCGCCTGATCATAAAGGGCCAGGGCTTCATCGAACCGACCGGCCTGTTGGTGCTCTAGGGCACGCTCTTTCAGAACGATTGGGTCGTTCTGGTCCGGAACCAGATCCGGAATTGGCGATTGCTGGGCGGACGGACCCTGGCCACCGATTTTATCCTGTAAAGATTTCAGGGCGCCGATCGCCATATCGCGAGTGAACGACGACACACCGGGCAGATCGAGACTTTGCCGATAGGCCTGCCGGGCCAGTTCGAATTTGCCGGCCTGTTCCAATGCACGGGCGCGCAACTGCAACAATTCGGCCTGATGCTGGCTGTCCCCGGCCTGCCGATAGGCCTCGGCCCCTGCCGCTCCCGCCGCCGCCGCCTCGTCGAAGGCACCGCGATCGATCATTGCCTTGATCTGCAAGCGCGGCTCGCCGAGCAGCGGCGAACTCCACGGCTGGCCGACCACCTGATGGAACTGCCACAACCGGTGCTGACGCTGCCACGCCAGTTCCCCGGCTGTCTCGACCTTGGTTTCCTGGCTCCGGGTCAGGGTCAGGGTGCCATGTTGCGGAGGCTCCCCCTGCGTCGGGGAAGGAACCGGCCGCTCACGCCAGGTACCCTGATAGTGCGGCCCGTCGCCGCGCAGAGCGACATCACTTTCAGAGCCATCCTGATCATTGCGGAGATGGAGGGTCAGCCGGTTCCCCTGACGCGCGCCGCCCACGACGGCGATGACAAGGTCATTTCCCTCTTGGACCGAGGAAGCTTCTGAACCGCTCGCGGCGTCGGCAAAGATCATCCGCCCCGCCAATCGGCCGGATATGGTCTTGCCGTTTTCGAACAGCACCATCGAACCGATCACTTTTCCCGGCAACTGCGGATTGTCACGAATCTCCATCGCAATTTGCCAGTACGAGCGCTGGCCGGACGGATCAGGCGGATCAGTGAAACGGGCGGCAGTCCAATCAGACGGCAGGCCCGGCGCCGAAGAGCCGAGAGTCCAATGGGCCTGGAGCGATTGACCATCGGCTGCCAGTTGGATCTGGCCCTCGCCCGCCTGCTTCAGTCCGTCCTGCCAGCGGAAAGGCAAAACGCGCGAGTCGGCGGTCCCGCTAAGCACCCCCTCATTGGCAAAGCTGCCCCGAACCTCGGCCCCGCTTTGCTCCAGGGCGATCAGACCGAACGGACCACGCCAGAGCCCGGTGAACGAGGCCTCATCCGCCCAGGCCGGAGCGGCGATTAGCCTCGATCCGAGCAAAAGCATAATCAGAAACCACCATTTTTTCATGGCACCCCCGCCTGCAACAAACGCGACCGGGCCTCTTCGGCACCAGGGCATCTCTATCTTACGCTATACATTTCACCACACACCCCTATAACGAGATTATAGCCAGGATATCATCCTGAAAAGACGATTTTTGTAAAAATCAATCTTTTTAGCGGGATCGATTCAGATCACTATCAACCCTAAAGCTATAGCCTTCTTTCTCCTCACTTCAGGAATAAGAGAATGATTTCAAAAGGCTTTTCTCACAGATCTCCCTCAACCGGACACCACTCCGGCCTGATGCGGCGGATCATACTGATCGCCCTGTTCTGGGGTCTGGCGCAGGAAACGGCAGCGGCTTACCCCTTCCTCAAGGTGGACGACAACCCAGAGCATTTCTGTCGAGAATTGATGTCGGAACAGTCATGCGATCTTTTGATCACCTTATCTCGTGAGTGTCAGCAATCGAAATCAGCGGAAATTTGTGAAAAAAGTAAAAAGTTCAAGGATTATGTTGTAATTATAAGGCAATTTATTATCAGCTGTTCGACAGAAATTCTTATAAAAAAACTTGAAGGAGAAAATGAAGGTAAGAATATCGAAGACGGCCCGCCTCGATTGGGAGGGCGGTAACGAATCGCCGGGGCCGCCTCGGCTCCATGCGGTGTGAAAAGAGCGCCGGCCTGGTTGCTCCTGTGGCATAAGGGGCCAAACACGCCACGGGAACCCAGCGACTCATGATTCGTCTCGAAAACATCAGCAAACAGAACAGTCACCGCATCCTTTTCTGCGAGGCCTCCGCCGCCCTCAACCGGGGAGAAAAGGTCGGCCTCGTTGGCCCCAACGGCGCCGGCAAGACCACCTTGTTCCGGATGATCGTCGGCGAGGAAAGCCCGGATGATGGTCAGGTCTCGGTCGAGAAGCAGGTTTCGATCGGCTATTTCAATCAGGATGTCGGGGAAATGTCTGGCCGCAGTGCGGTAGCCGAAGTGATGGATGGGGCCGGACCGGTCAGTTCGATTGCGGCCGAACTGGCGATGCTGGAAGCGGCGATGTGTGACCCCGATCGGGCCGATGAGATGGATACGATCATCGAACGCTATGGCGAGGTCCAGGCCCGGTTCGAGGAGCTGGGCGGCTATGAACTGGAGGGACGGGCGCGGGAAGTCCTGGCCGGGCTCAGTTTCAGTCAGGAGATGATGGAGGGCGACGTCGGGGCGCTGTCGGGCGGCTGGAAGATGCGGGTGGCGCTCGGCCGGATTCTGCTGATGCGGCCGGATGCGATGCTGCTCGACGAACCGAGCAACCACCTTGATCTGGAAAGCCTGATTTGGCTGGAAGCGTTTCTGCGGGGCTATGAGGGCGCGCTGCTGATGACCTCGCATGACCGCGAGTTCCTCAACCGGATTGTCACCAAGATCATTGAGATTGATGACGGCTCGCTGACCACCTATTCCGGCGATTACGGCTTCTACGAGCGGCAGCGGGCCTTGAATGAGAAGCAGCAGCAGGCCCAGTTCGAGCGTCAGCAGGCGATGCTGGCGAAGGAAATCAAATTCATTGAACGCTTCAAGGCCCGCGCCTCCCATGCCAGTCAGGTGCAGAGCCGGGTCAAGAAACTGGACAAGATCGAGCGGTTTGAACCGCCGAAGCACCGCCAGACGGTGGTGTTCGACTTCCCCCCGGCGCCGCGTTCGGGTCAGGATGTGGTGGCGTTGAAGAATGTCCATAAAAGCTATGGCAGCCGGAGGATTTATGAGGGATTTGACCTGACCATCCGGCGCCAGGAACGCTGGTGCGTGATGGGAGTCAATGGCGCCGGCAAAACGACGTTATTGAAGCTGGTGGCCGGGGCGACCGAACCGGATCTGGGCACGGTCACCGTCGGCGGCAGCGTCAAAATGGGCTATTTTTCCCAGCATGCGATGGATTTGCTTGATGGCGATCTGACGGTGTTCGAGATGCTGGAGAGTTCGTTTCCGCAGGCGGGACAGGGCTCACTACGGGCGCTGGCGGGGTGCTTCGGCTTTTCCGGGGATGATGTGGAGAAGAAATGCCGGGTTCTGTCGGGGGGCGAGAAGGCCCGGCTGGTGATGGCCAGGATGTTGTTCAATCCGCCGAATTTTCTGGTCCTCGACGAACCGACCAACCATCTTGATCTTGATACCAAGGAAATGTTGATTACGGCTTTGGCCAATTACGAGGGAACGATGCTGTTCGTGTCGCACGACCGGCATTTCCTGGCCACTTTGTCGAACCGGGTGCTGGAATTAACCCCGGAGGGGATTCACCAATATAGCGGCGGCTATACCGAATATGTCGCCCGCACCGGCCAGGAAGCTCCCGGCCTGCACAGTTAAAGCTGGCGGGGCTGCCGCCCCGCCCCCCCCTTTTTCTCAAAAAGAAAGGGGGTCCGGGGCATCGCCCCGGGCGGGCGCGGGCGGCAGCCCGCCAAGAGCGTCAGCCATCCGGGCAAAAACATCGTCCCACCGTCCCCGTTCGGTCTGACGGAACAGCCGCATCGTCGGATACCAGGGACTCTCCTCCCGCCCCAGCCCCCAGCGCCAATCCGGAACAACCGGCAGCGCCAGCCACACCGGACGCCCCAGCGCACCGGCCAGATGCGCGACCGAGGTATCAACGGCGATGACCAGATCCAATGCCATGATCACTGCGGCGGTCTCGCGGAACTGGCCCCGATCATAGTCCGGCCCCAGGGTCTGCACCGACATCCCTTCGGGCAGGCCGGCGAGCTGGTCGAGCCCGTAATTCTTTTGCAGGCTGAGCAAATGGCCCCCCGGAACCGCCGCCAGCGGTGCAAAGCACGTCAGCGGAATCGAGCGGTTACGATCGTCCTTGTGATCGGGGCTACCCTGCCAGACGAGTCCAACCCTGACTCCGCCTTCCGGCAAACGCGCCCGCCACACGGCAGTCGCGGCAGGATCGGCCTGGAGATAGGGGGAGTCCCAGGGAATGGTCTCCGGCCGGGTCCCACACAGAAATGGCAAACTGAGCAACGCGCATTGCACATCACACTCCGGCAGAGGATCCCCCTGGGCCACGATCACCACCCCCTCCTGAGGGCTGAACAGGCGAAACTGCGCCGGATGGACCTCCAGAACCACCCGCCAGCCCTGGCGCACCAGCATTGGGAGATAACGGACGAACTGGACCGTATCGCCAAACCCCTGCTCCCACCAGACCAGCAGGGTCCGCCCGTTGGCCGGCTCCCCCTGCCACGCCGGCAGAGTTTGGTGGCGGGGTGGGATGGCTCCGGGCAGGCGCCACCGCCATTCATACTCACGCCAGCCCGCTTCGAACGCCCCTTCCCGCAACAGGCCGAGGCCACGGTTATAATGTGCCTCAGGATAATCCGGTTTGAGCCGCAGCGCCGCGGCATAGGCCTGTTGGGCCTCGTCAAACCGCCCCAGACTTTGCAGCAGATTGCCCCGATTGGAATGAGCTTCGGCCAAATCCGGCTTGAACCGCAGCGCGGTGTCATAGGCCGCCAGCGCCGCCGCCAACTGGCCGAGTTTTTGGAGCGCATTGCCCCGGTTGGCCGAGGCCTCGGCATAATCCGGCCGCAGCCGCAACGCCGTATCATAAGCCGCCAGCGCCGCCGCCAGCCGACCGAGGCGTTGCAACAGATTGCCCCGGTTAAAATGGGCCTCGACCAAATCCGGCCGCAGCCGCAGCGCCGTGTCATAGGCCTCCAGCGCCACCTCCTGATGCCCCAGAGCCTGCAATAGAGAGCCCCGGCAGAAATGGGCCTCGGCCACCTCCGGCAGGCCGCGCAGGGCCGCATCACAGGCCGCCAGCGCCGCGTCCAGGCGGCCCAGCCCCTGCAACGCCTTCGCCTGATTGAGAGCGGCTTCGGCAAACGCCGGCTGCAACCGCAACGCTGTGTCATAGGCGGTCACCGCCTCTTCCTGGCGGTCGGACTTTTGCAGGGCATTGCCCCGGTTAAAATGCGCCTCGACAAAATCCGGCCGCAGCCGCAGCGCCGTGTCATAGGCGTCCAGCGCCGCCGCCAGACGATTCAGGCTTTGCAGGACATTGCCCCGGTTCAAATGCGCTTCCGCCAGATCCGGCCGCCGCCGCAGCACCGCGTCATAGGCCGTCAGCGCCGCCTCAAAACGGCCGAGATTTTGCAGCAGGCTGGCCCGGTTGAAATGCCCCTCGACCGATTCGGGCTGAAGCCGCAGGACCGCATCATAGGCGAGCAGAGCCTCCTCCCATCGGCCGAGTCCCTGCAAAGCCGCCCCCTGGTTTGAATAATAAAGCGGGACGGTTCCGTTCAGAGCAATCGCCTGCCCGATCAGTTCAATCGCGACCTCGTTCCGTCCCACCTGATGGGCAATCATCCCCAGCAAATGGAGGGCATCGGTATGATGGGGGTCCAGCGCCAGAATCTGACGGTAAAGAGACTCCGCCTCGACCAGCCGGCCGCTCTGGTGATGGTGAAGGGCGGTCTGGATCATCGGCCCGATCCGATCGGTCGGGATCACATGGGAATTCCCGCTCTGATGTTTTCCCTGAGCCCGGCGCAGCTTGCGGTTCATCTTGTCAGCCTGAAAGATTTACATGCTTTTCCGTTTATAACAGAAAAATATTAACGTTAAGAAGCGAGAAGAGCGCCTCCCTCCCCGTCGAACAGAGCGGTTCAATTCTGCGAAGAGGCAGAGAGCGCAAACCCGCGTACGCCTGATCACGTACGCGGGGCATGAGCCAGAAACGGCCCGAACTCTAAAGAGGAGGCAGAGGATGCGAAGGGGTTCCCCCCGCTTTGGCCTTCTTAATCCAATCGACGACCCTTGAGGCAACCCAGTCCGACAGATTCGCACGAATCACCGCGTTCCTAATATGATTTATTAAATCATACCAGTCTGGTTTGCCTTGCAACTCGATGAGCAGATTATTGATTACGGCCTCTGCCCTGTCTTTGATTCTCTCCTTGAAATCATCCGGCTTGAACTGACCGCTGGGCCAGACCGGCGTCCCCTCATCCGTGTCGCGAAGAAGGTCGGTGAGGGGGATGATCGGCACGCTCACCTGCCCCTCGGCCGTTACGACCTTGTATTTGTCGATCAGATGCGCGGGATAGCGCAGGCATTCGTTGTCATGAGCGACAACAAACTCATTTCTCAAAAATTCCTTGCAATTCTGTCGACCGAGAAAATAGTCATGCTTGCTGTATTCTTCGTCGATAAAACCAAAGAAAGCCCCCATGCGCGAGCTGCAAAGAGCATCGCCGCCGATGGCATGACGCTCTTTGCCCTGCACTTTTATTTTTCTTGATGCGGTCAACATAAAACGGCTGAACACTTTTTCGTCCAGAGCCAGCAGCAAATCCCGGGTCTCATAGCGGGTCTGCCGAACCAGTCCCAGGACGAGCGCACCGAGCATTTCCAAAACGGATTTGGGGGCACCCGGTCCACATTGAGGGGCGTCGGCGAACGGATCGATCAGGACGATGGCACGATCCGCCTTGTGCGGATCCCGACTGTTGCGTTCAAGTGTTCCTGACAGATGCGTCCGGGCCAGCTCGACCGGGGCATTGTTGGTGGCACCGGCATCAACCGCCATGTACGCGTAGGGGCCCGTATCGGCAATACCCACCTTTGCCAAATCCTCCGCATCCATATGCAGGGGGATCAGTTCATGCCCGTCCTCTTCCTCAGGCACCAGCACCGCGCGGAACCGATAGTCGGTGATGTCCCGGATCAATTGGCGGGCCGGGAAGCCACCTGGAAAGGCCCCCGTGGCTTTGGCATATTCAGCGAGATCCGTCCATTTTTTCCGACTATCATTCGGGCCCAGCACCATCAATTCATGGGGAGATTTGGGAATGTTGTCCGGCTGACCCGTATTGATGCGGAAACGGGCGTGATCGGCGTGATTGACAAAATATTGCTTGAGCGCGCCGAACCCGACCGAATAGGGAATGCCCCGCAAATTGGTCAGAGCCAGGATCAATTGCAATTGGGGCGCAACCCACTGGCGCGGCGTCTCACACACGGCACGGCGGTCCGTCTCTACAAACCCATAATCAACGATCTTTTGGGCGGCTTCGTCGATGGGAGCTTGCGACAGAACAGACGTCGCCAGAGTATTTGGATTGCCCGATTGAAACTCGGGGACATCATTTTCCAGCAAATCCGAGAAACGCAGCCCCTCGACCCACAGAGTCCAGAAGGGATTATGGTCGGTCGACCCCGTCGGTTCGTTATGATCGTTACGGTTTTTTCGCTGCACATGCGGGAACGGATAGGCCAAAGCGCGCGCCAAAATCGCCCCACAGACACCACCGCCGGAAGATCCCGTCACGATCTCCAGACGCGTGGAATGCGGAGGCATGGTGCGCTGTTCCTCTGGCCGGTCCTTCTCCTCCGACTTCACCTTTTCCCAAGCATCCAGCGCTTCGACCAGATAATCGAGAACTCCGGCCGTGAAAGCACCGGCAGACACCGTTCCCCCAAGAACCAGACCCAACCCAAAGGTCCGATCGGGCAAAGGAAGACGCGACGGTCGAAAGACTTGATTTATTTCATCATAGGATAAAGGGGTACTCGCATTTATCGTCATAACAACGACCCTCCACTTCCCTGAAAATTAAGGCAAGTAAAGTCATAGTGAGTACGCAATAAATTGATTAATTTCCTAGATCCCTCCGGCGTACACTCTCCTTTTTGACAAGCGGAACCGCCTTCACCGCCAGACCATAGGGCCTCGTGACTGAAAAGCAGCTTTTAGTTAAAACCTTAACATCCAGAACATCCTATCAGGATTCTTGTTCCAGAGAAATAGAGTCCGGAATTATTTGTGTGGAACCGAATGCCATTCCGAATGACCTCCGCCACAGAGGCCTCGGCCCCGCAAGAGCCATCGCGATACACACGAAAAGCGTGCCGACACCGCCCCAAGCCGTCAAAACCGCCCCGTCGCCCCGCGGCGAACATGACGACAAGGGATCCCTTTTTTGCTCGCGAATCGGGCAGGAAACGAGAGTGCCCAAGGTTCGAGCGAAAATATCCCTGCCAGCAGACCGGGCAGCGCTCAATTTCGCCTAACGTTCGGGCAGACAAGTGGCTTTCCTTCGTTTATTGTGATAACCCACGTTAAGGATCAAAATTCCCTTTCAACTATAGCTTGATACAATGGTCGCCGTCAGGATCTGCTGTTGATGTTGTCCCGGATCAAGGTCGCTCATAAGCTTCTGCTGATCTATGCCCTCGACATGGTCGCCGTGGCGTTTCTCGGCTTCAGTTTGGTCGAAGAAAAATATCTCGCGATCGATTTCGCCCGGCGCGAACAGACCGGGATCCAATATATCGCCAGTGCCCGCGAGGCTTTGCTGGCGGCGGCCGCGCGGGAAAGCGGCCGGCCGGCTGCCTGGGCGGCGGATCTGCCCCGGCGGCTCGATCTGCTGCATCAGATCGACAGCCGGCTCGGCGAAGGCATGAAAACCGGGGCCTTGGTTGAGGCCGCAATTGCCGCCGGCCGGGCCTTGCCCCCGGACGGGGAGGCCACCCCGGTGGTGACGGCGTTGCGTCAGGTGATCAGCCGGGCCGGCGATATGTCGAACCTGATCCTCGATCCCGATCTCGACAGTTACTATACCATGTCGCTGGTGGTGATCCGCTTCCCCGAACTGGTGGAGGCGCTGACCCGGCTGCGTCACGAAGCGATCAACCGGGTCAGTGACACCCCGGCGGATCGCGCTACCCTGGTGATGTTGAAGGGGCAATTGGCGGCGGTCACCCGGACGGTGGAAGAGGATCTGGCCGCCGCCCTGCGCGGCAATCCGGACGGACAGCTCGACCGCGCCCTGAGCCGGCATTACGTGCCGCTGTTTCAGGCGTTACGCGCCCTTGAAAGCGCGGTTGATCTGGCGGTGATTGCCGACAGTCTGGCCGGTGGCGAGCGGGGCCGGATTCTGGTCGGACTCGACGACGCGCTGGAACGGGCCGGCGCCTGCTGGAGCGAATCCACCCACCAGCTTGACCGGCTGATTCAGCATCGTCTCGATGGCTTCTTTCAGCGGATGTTCCAGCATTTCGCGCTGACCGGGCTGTTGCTGGCGGTAATTCTGATCCTGGTGTTGTTGCTCAACCGCCGGATCGCCACCCCGATCGCCGCTTTGGCCGAGGTGGCCGACCGGGTCCGCAAGAGCGGCGATTACAGCCTGCGCGCCCGCTGGAGCAGTGGCGACGAGATTGGCCGGTTGGTGGTGGCCTTCAACACCATGCTGGAGCGACTCCAGGCCGAGGGGATGCGGCGCGAGGAACTGGCCGCCCAGGCCCGGGCCGGCGAGGCCCAGCGCGAGATGATCGCCGCGATTTCGATGCCGCTGGTGGTGCTGCGCCTCCCGGATTTGACCCCGATTCATCTGAATGATCCGGCCCGGGCGCTGCTCGGTCTGGAGGGACAGGTCCCCTGGCTGGCCCGCTCGGAGCTGGAACGGCTGATCACCGCGCTGAACCAACAGGGGACGATCGATGGGTTCGAGGCCGAATGCCATGATCCGGCCGGACGGCCGTTCTGGACCCTGATCTCGGCCCGCTCCCTGACCTTCCTCAATGAGGAGGCGGTGCTGGTGATCGTCACCCCGATCAATGAGCGCCGCCAGATGGAAGAGGATCTGCGCGCCGCCAAGGTCCGGGCGGAAAAGGCGTTACAGGATCTGCGCGAGACTCAGTACAGCCTGATCCAGGCCGAGAAAATGGCCTCGCTCGGGGGATTGGTCGCCGGCGTAGCCCATGAGATCAATACCCCGATCGGGATCGGCCTGACCGGCGCCTCCACCCTGGCGACCGAAACCGAGAAAATTCAGGCGCTCTATCAGGCCGAGGCGATGAGCCAGAGCGATTTCGAGGAGTATCTTGATCTCGCCCGCCGGAGCAGCCAGTTGCTGATGTCGAACATGGAGCGGGCCGCCGCTTTGATCCACAGTTTCAAACAGGTGGCGGTCGATCAGGTCAGCGCCGAGCGTCGTCCCTTTGACCTGGGCAATTACATCGCGGAAGTGCTGGCCAGCCTCCATCCCGCCCTACGCAAGCGCCCCGAGGTCACGGTCACGGTGCTCTGCCCCCCCGGGATCACCCTCGACAGCTATCCCGGCAGCCTGTCGCAGGTGCTGACCAATCTGGTGCTGAATGCCCTCAATCACGCTTTCCTGCCGGGCCAGCCCGGTCAGATCTCGCTGGAGGTCACCAGCCCGGATCCGGCATCGATCCAGCTGACGATCGCCGATAACGGCCAAGGGATTCCCTCCGCCCACCTCGGCCAGATCTTTGATCCGTTTTTCACCACCCGGCGCGGCCAGGGCGGATCAGGACTTGGCCTGCATATCGTTTACAACATCGTCACCGGCACCTTGAAGGGCAGCATTGCGGTTGAAAGCGAGGAGGGACAGGGCACACGCTTCTCGATCCTCTTCCCTCGCCACGCCGATCCGACCCCGGTGCCGGACGGCGCCTGAGCGGCAGGACAGCGTTATGGCCAAACTGGTTTTCGCCGATAAGAAGAAGGCGCCCGCTCCGGCCTCGGGGTCAGGCTGGACAGTGTTGATCGTCGATGATGATGCCGAAGTGCATGCCATCACCGAATTGGCCCTGCGGTCGCTCCGCTTTCTCGGCCGAGGGATCAGCTTCCATCATGCTTATTCCGCCGAGGAAGCGCGGCGGGTGATTGCCGATTTGCCGGATCTGGCCCTGATCCTGCTGGATGTGGTGATGGAAACCGACGATGCCGGGCTGAAACTGGTCGAAGAGGTGCGAGGAACACTGGGCAATAACAAGGTCCGTATCGTTCTGCGCACCGGCCAGCCCGGCCAGGCCCCGGAACAGGATGTGATCCTGCGGTATGACATCAATGATTACAAAGCCAAGACCGAACTGACTCAGGCCCGGTTGGTCACCACGGTGGTCACCGCTTTGCGCGGCTATCAGGATCTGAAGGCTTTGGCCTCCGGGCGCGAGGGGCTACGCAAGATCATTGATGCGTCGGCCTCGCTGATGCAAAGCCGCTCGATGCAGATTTTTGCCAGTGGGGTGTTGACCCAGTTGGGCGGACTGCTCGGCACCTCCGGCTGCGGCATTCTCTGCACCCAGGCGGAGTCCCGCCCCTGTGGCGAATTCACCGTCATCGCCGCCTCGGGCAAGTTCGAACCGCTGCTGTCCGGCCCGGTGACCGAGGCTGATCCGGTGGTGGCGGAACGGATTTTTAGCGCCTTTGACCTCCGCCGCGCCGCTTTGACCGAAACCCATGCCGTGCTGTATCTGCGGACGCCGAATGCCCGCGATCTGGTGATTTATGTCGAGGCGGATCATTCCCTCGACGGGCTGGACCGCTCTTTGCTGGAGATGTTTGGGACCAATATCTCGATCAGTTTCGACAATCTCGAAATGATCGAACGGATTGTCCACAATAATGAGGTGCTGGAACGGCGGGTGATCGAGCGGACTCACGATCTGCGCGAACGCGAGGCCCGGCTGCGGGTGATTCTGGAAACCAGCCCGATCGCGGTGGCGATTTTCCAGCTCGATGACGGGGCCGTGACCTTTCTCAATCCCCGCTGTTACGATCTGCTCGGCCGGACCCGCGAGAACGGGCCGCCGATCACCCTGGACTCGCTTTTTTCCGATCCGGCCGATTTGGCGCGGGTGCGGGCCGGACTGGCCGATACCGAGGGCTGGATCGGGGATCTGGAGATCCGTCTGGATTGTCCCGGCGGGAGCGACCGCTGGAGTTTGCTGTCGGCCTGCCGGCTTGATCAGGATGGCAGGGCCTGTGCCCTGGTCTGGCTGTATGACATCAGCCAGCGGAAGGAGATGGAACGCGAATTACGCCAGTTCGCGACGATTGACCATCTGACCGGGGTAGCCAACCGGCGTCATTTCCTGGAGGGCGCCACCCAGGAATTCGACCGCGCCCGCCGCTATGGTCATCCGCTGTCGGTGATCATGGCGGATATCGATTCGTTCAAGCGGATCAATGATACCTACGGCCATCCGGTGGGCGACCGGGTGATTCAGGCTTTCGCCGCGACTCTGCAAGCCTGCCTGCGCGGCTGTGACCGGGTGGGACGGCTTGGGGGAGAGGAATTTGCGGCAGTCTTGCCGGAAACAGGGCCGGCGGAGGTTTTGCTGGCGGCAGAACGAATTCGGGCCCGGGTCGAGACGGTGTCTGTGCCGTTGCCGGAGGGGGGAACGCTGCGCTTCACCGCCAGTTTTGGCTGTGCCACCCGCACCGAAGGGGATGGATCGATTACCGCCACCCTTGGCCGCGCCGATAGTGCGCTTTATCGGGCGAAGAATAAGGGACGGAATGCTGTCGAGGGGGAGGGGCCGGTTGCGGGGCTGCCGCCCCGGTCCCCGCCTGGAGGCTGACGCCTCCAGACCTCCGCTTTTTATCTCATGGGCCGGGATCAGTGCAGCAGTTTGACGGCGGCAATCAGGAGGGCCGTCTGGGCGGCGATGGTCCCAAACATCCACTTGATGATCTCAACCTTGGCCTCGGAGACCGTCGTCTTGATCTCCGCTTTGAGGTCGTTTTTCGCCTCGACCAGATCGGCCTTGGTCGCCATGTCGCCGACCAGGGCGCGGGACAGGACACGGGCAAATCCCTCGGCCTGCTGCTGGTCAAGTCCGGCTTCATCGCGGAGCGCGGAGGCCAGAGCCAGAGTGTCGAACGGAACGACGTTGGTCATGTTCCCTCCTTCCGGGCCAGTCCGACGCCCTTGACCGTAAGCCTTACACCCGTTCCGGTGCCAATCCGGCTTCGGTCCGATTGACCCGCACCAAGGCCAAAGCCAGTCCCCCGGCCGCCCAGGCCACTGACACCGCCAGCGACAGCAGATAATGGCCGTCGTGGAACAAAGCGGAGGGATCAGTGTAGAACGGGGCGCGGATGATCACCAAAGCGTGACTGACCGGATTGATCATCATCAGCGCCTTCATCGCTATCGGCACATTATCCAGCGGGAACAACGCGCCCGACAGCATCCACAGCGGCATCAGGAACACCATCATCACCGCATGGAAAGCGGCGGTCGAGCGCATCCCCCAGGCCAGCAGGAAGCCGAGAGTCGAGAAGCCGATTCCCGACAGCAGCAACCCGCTCAGCACCAGCGCCAAGCCGGTCGCGCTGATCGACAGTCCCAGCAACGGCGCGGCGGCCAGGAAAATCAGGGTCTGAAGCATCGCAATTGCCGTTGCCCCGGTGACCTTGCCCAGCACGATCGCCAACCGTGACACCGGCGCGACCAGCACCCCTTGCAGGAAGCCGGCGTCGCGGTCCTCAATGATGGTGATCGTCGAAAACACCGCTGAGAACAGCATCAGCATCAGCATCACCCCGGGGTAGAAATACTCCAGGTAGCTGACCGTCTCCATCCCCGGAGGGTGGAACGAAC
>Ga0209373_10001162_pt1 | contig 33076 bp, 29 predicted proteins | sample Higcelweek5metaG_FD_187173 | JGI IMG/M metagenome (GOLD analysis project Ga0209373, IMG submission 187173) | Freshwater pond sediment microbial communities from the University of Edinburgh, under environmental carbon perturbations - High... | ecosystem: Environmental > Aquatic > Freshwater >... | reverse complement strand
GTCGGTTCTCAAATGAAATTAAATTGGAAAAATATTTGGTGGACAGACAATGTAGTCAAACGTCGCGATGTAGTTGGTATTGATGGTTCAATTATTACTCATCCAACAGTCTGGCAAGCTTCTGGACATGTCAAAAATTTTGCCGATGTCATGGTGGAATGTAAAAAATGTCACAAAAGATTTCGCCCTGATTTACTTGATGATCCTTCAAAATGTCCTGAATGTGGGGGAGAATTTACTGAGGGTCGAAAATACAATATTTTATTTGAAACTGAAATTGGTGTTATCGAAGGCGAAAAACTTCATGCATATTTAAGAGGGGAGGCTTGTCAAACTATTTATTTAGATTTCAAAAATATTGTTGACTCCACTCGTGTCAAAATACCATTTGGTATTGCTCAAATTGGAAAAGCTTTTCGAAACGAAATTACTCCTAAAAACTTTTTATATCGCACTCGCGAATTTGAACAATGGGATATTCAATATTTTGTCCATCCTAGTGAAATGGATAAATGGTTTGAATATTGGAAAGAAAATCGTATCAATTGGTACAAATCACTTTTCAATAATAGCGAAAGTCTTCGTTTCCGCGAGCATGCCAAAGATGAATTAGCTTTCTACGCCAAAAAAGCTTTTGATATTGAATACAATGCTCCGTGGGGCTGGGCCGAAATGGAAGGAATTCACTGGCGATCTGATTATGATTTAACCCAACATTCCAAATTTAGTGGCCAAGATCTTTCTTATGTTGATCCAACTACTCACGAAAAATATCTACCCTGGATTACTGAAAGCTCAGGAGGAGTTGATCGTAGCTTTTTCTTTATGCTTCTTGATGCCTACCGTGAAGAAACTACTCCCAGTGGAGAAGTTCGAACTTATCTTAAAATTAATCCCAAAATTGCTGCTTACAAAATGGCCGTTATCCCACTTGCTGCCAACAAACCAGAATTAATTGATAAAGCCGAAAAAATCTTTAATCAATTAAATCAAAAATATTCTGTTGATTGGGATGATAGCAGCAACATTGGTAAAAAATATCGCCGTCAAGACGAAATCGGTACTCCCTGGTGTTTAGTTGTCGATTATCAAACTCTTGAAGATAATACTGTTTCCATTCGTGATCGAGACACCATGGAACAAATCCGTCTCAACGCCGACGAAATTGACAGTTGGCTCGAAAAAAGGTTAAATAGTTAATATGAATAAAACAAAATTTTTATCACTGGCTTTAATAGTCTTAGGTTCATCATTTTTACTTTCCGGTTGTGGCAAAAAAACTACCACTACCACCAAACCTACTACTACCACTAAAAAACCAACTACAGAATTAATTCTTTCAGACTCAGAGAAACCAATTGTTTCTTTAATTCCTCGAGCTGATGGTCATGAACTTAAATTAAAACTGGACAATATTCCTGCTAATGTCAACCAAATAGACTATGAGTTAATTTATTCTGCCAGTGATAACGGTTTAGTTATGGAAAAAGGTGTTGGCGATACTGTCAAAATTAGTTCTAAATCAATCGAAAAAGATTTACTTTTGGGAACTGCTAGTTGTACCAACGGCTGCAAATATAAATACGATGAAGGAATCAATAGTGGCACGTTATCACTAACTCTTTATACCTTCGACAACCAAAGCACTACTTTTGAAAGTCCATTTGTTTTAAAAACATCTGCTGACATTAAAAAAGATGGTGGATTTAAATTAGACACAGAAAATTTTTCAGTCAAAGCCACTACTTCTACGAAAAGCGATTATTTTGTTGTCATAAAAAACTATCCATCCTACTATTCTGTTTTTTCTAGCGGCACTGGTGCTGGTAAAGTAACCTCTGTTACTCCAACTACCGTCACTAAAACTGACACAAATTCTCTTGTTGGCAACTATCAAACCAACTAATGGAATTTCACACTCCAGTCCTTCTTTCTGAAATCATCGATGCTTTGTCGATATCATCTGGGAAGGTATATATTGATGCCACCCTCGGTCATGGCGGCCATACTATTGAAATTTTAAAACTAGGTGGAGAAGTTTACGGTTTCGATCAAGACCCAAAAAACCTTGAAATTGCCACCAAAAGAATTACCGATCTTGGTTTATCTCAAAAATTTCACCCAATTCATTCAAACTTTAATCAATTAGAACCAGTTTTTAACCAACAAATAAAAAATAAAGTTGACGGCCTTTTGGCCGATTTAGGTCTCAGCCAAAGTCAGCAAACTGCCGAAAATAGGGGATTTTCATTCAATGATTCTCAATCAATAGACATGCGCCTTGACCCCGATTCTCAAGATTTAACCGCCGAAGAAATTATTAACACCTATTCCTTCGATGAGCTTTATCAAATATTTACCAAATACAGCCAAGAACTTTATTCCAAACCACTCATTCTTAGAATTATTCGCGAAAGACAAAAAGACCCAATTAAATCGGGCTTAAGACTAGCCAACATTATAAAAGATTATTATCAAGAACATCATTTTAAGTCAAAAATTAATCCTGCTACAAAAATCTTTATGAGTTTGCGTATTGCAGTTAATGATGAATTTAAAAATTTGTCCGATCTACTTCAACAAAGCTTATCTATTATTAAACCAAACGGAACAGCTGCTATCATTACTTTCCACTCAGGTGAAGACAGAATTGTCAAAAATTTTATTTCAGACCATAAAACCCAAGTAATTTCCACTAAACCAATTAAACCAAGTTTTGTTGAAACTAAAAATAATCCACTATCTCGCTCAAGTATCCTCAGATTGTATAAAATAATGTAATGCCAAAATTTTTTATTACTATTATCATTAGTTGTTTAATTATCCAAATACTTTTTTCATTTTTTTATTCCAGCCAAATCCTTACTCAAAACAACCAACTTAATCAAAACCAAACAGAAATAAATCAATTAGCCATAGAAGTCGAAAACTTACAAAAAAAAGCCTCTGATTTATCGTCAATTAATCACCTTAATCTAAGCACTCCATCAGCATCATTAGTCCCTATTATTAAATCACTTACTATTGGCCCATGATTTCCCGTCATAAAATTGTCTTTATCAGTTTTTTGATTTGTTTTCTTATTATCGTCTGTCGACTTTTTTATTGGCAAGTAATCAAAAGTTCTGAGTATGGTCCAAAAGCCACTAATCAAACATACAAAATGAATATTAATAAACCCAACCGTGGGCAAATTTATTCTTCAGATGAATTTCCTCTAGTTATTAATCAAACAGACTATCTCCTTTCTATTTATAAACCCAATCTTAAAGATAATTTAGAATTAATTTACCAAAAAATCGACCAAATTCATCCTGGTTTTATTCAACAAAACCAAAATATTTTAGATACATTTAAAAATAATGACCGCCAAAAATGGATTGATTTAACTACTTTTTTTAATAAAGCAGAAGCTGATCAGCTTATTCAAATTCCAGGAATCAGCACCAATCAATTAAAATCGCGCTACTACCCAGAAAACAATATTGGCAAAAATATTCTTGGTTTTATTGCCAAAAATTCTCAAGGAAACTATATTGGTTATGGTGGTTTAGAAAATTATTACAATAAACAGTTACAAGGAAAAACTGGTTTTTCTTGGGGTCCACAAGACGGAACTGGCAAAACTATTCTCAGTAAAAAAAGTTGGAACTTACCAGCCGCCGATGGGAATAACCTTTATACCTCAATCAATAGAGCAGTTCAATATTTAGTTGAAAAAACTATTACCGAAGGTATAGAAAAATATCAAGCTGATTCAGCTTCAGTCAGTATTATGGAAAGTAGCACGGGTCGTTTAATTGCTATGGCCAGTGTTGCCGCTACCTCATCAGCCACACCAAGTGCTTCAAAAAACCCGGCTATTTCCGATCTTTTCGAACCAGGATCAATTTTTAAACCAATTATTATGACTATGGCGTTAGATCAAAAATCAATTAATACCGACTTTATCTGCACTGAATGTTCTCACCCAAGAATGATAGGAGAGTACACTATTGGAAATTGGGACAATTCTCTTCATCCAGAATCAACATTAAAAAACATCATCAAAAATTCTGATAACATTGGCATGAGCTATATTATGACCCAATTAGGTCTAGAAAATTTTCTTAAATATTATAAAAAACTTGGACTTAATCAAAAAACTGGAATTGACCTCCAAGGTGAATCCCGTCCTACTCTCAAAACTTCCTGGCCAGAAATAGATTTAGCCACTGCTTCATTTGGTCAAGGAATTGTTGTTACTCAAATTAATATGCTTCAAGCTTTTAATACCATCGCAAATGATGGTCTTTTAGTAAAACCAACCATAGTCGATTATTATACTGATTATTTAAATACAGCCCACCCACTTAAAAAGAAAAACTCTGAACGGATTTTTTCCAAAGAATCAGTTTCACAAATGAAAGAAATTCTCAAATATGCTGTTGAAAATGGAGTTGTCAATCAATTTAGACCAAAAAATCTTGAAGTTTGTGCCAAAAGCGGCACTGCCCAAGTGGCAGTAAAAGGATCTTACACAGATTCAGCTACTATTGCTTCTTATATCGGCTTTGCTCCTTGCAACAACCCACAATTTACTATGATAGTTACCATTAATAATCCCAAATCATCACCTTGGGGTTCTAGCACCGCTGCTCCAATTTGGTATGACTTAGCCTCAAAGATTAATCGTTTGTTATAATTGAGACAACCAAATGGCACAAAAAACATTGAAATTTTACTTTCAAAAAATAAAAAATATTTTTTGGCACTATCCTAAAAATTTTTTACTCAGTCTTAAATATCATCACCCCGCCAAAAAACTTGTTTTAATTGGAGTTACAGGAACTGATGGAAAAACCAGTACTTGTAATTTAATTTATGAGACCCTAAAAAATGCCGGAGTTAAAGTTGGTGTTATCACTACCATTGGAGCAAAATTTGGTAGAGATCAAGAAATTGACACCGGGCTTCATATGACTAGCCCTGATCCATATTTAATCCAACAAATTTTGAGTCAAATGCTTAAATCAGGAATTACTCATGTTGTTTGTGAGGTTACCGCCCACGCTCTTGATCAATATCGTTTTTATGGTTGTTATTTTCAAGTGGCTTTAATTACCAATGTCTCCCATGAACATTTAGATTATTTCCGTAATATGGAAAACTACATTCGAGTTAAAAGTAGAATTTTTAATCAAGCTAAAACAGCCATTTTGAACAAAGATGATCAATCTTTTGAATATCTCTCTAAAAAAATACCTAAATTTATATCGTACGGTATTGAGAAAAAATCCGATTTTCAGGCAAAAAATATAAAAATAGTCTCTGATGAAATAAAATTTTCTGTCAATAATCTTACCATTACCACTGACAGTATTTACCATTATCAAATTTATAATATTCTCGCCACCCTAGCCGTAATTTCACAATTAGAAATTGATCCTAAATATCTGATTGAAACCGTAAAAGAATTTCCTTTAGTTAAGGGCCGCCGTGAAGAAATTCAAAATGATTTTGGAATAAAAGCCATTATTGATTTTGCTCATACTCCCAATGCCATAAAAAACACACTGTCTTCTCTTAAGGAAATTAAAAAAGGCAAAATTATTGCTATTTTTGGTGCCACTGGCGGTCGTGACCAAAGCAAGCGTCCAGAAATGGGTTTAGTTACTGCTCAATTAGCCGATATTGCCATCATTACTTCCGACGATACTAGAAACGAAAAAATAGAAGATATTAATAAACAGATAATTAGCGGTATCCCGTCAGATAGTATCTTAGTTGATACCGATAATTTATCTCAAATTAAAAAAATTATTAAAGATAACCCCAACAAATTCATTTATTTTAATATTCCCAATCGTCAAGATGCATTTAATTTAGCTATTAAATTAGCTCAATCAAAAGATATTGTTATTGCTATGGGAAAAGGGCATGAAACCAGTATTCTCCATGGAAACACCGAATATCCTTGGTCAGAAAGTCAAGCTTTTCGATTAGCTTTTAGTTTAAAAAATAAAGTTTAATTATGGCTCTATTCAATCTTAAGCCTAACCAAACAATTGAAGAAAATTATAACAACGGATTACTTCCTCAAAGAAATAGTTCTCAGTTTTGGTACCAAGACACCAGCAGCAGATCTAACTTGAATAATTTTCAACTCAGTTCAGAAAATCGACGTATTTTAAATAAAACCCAGGAATTTACCTTCGAGTTAATTCCTCTAAAAGATTTTTTGTGGACACCAGAAATTCAAAAACAAATTTTTTCTTGGTTAAAAGAATTAAAATGGGATTTTCCCATAAGTTCAGTCAAATCAATTTTTACTAATCATATTTTTAATTATCTATACCTCTGGAAAGATTTATCTGGACAGATTATCGCTTATTCAATTTGTTACTTTTCTGAATCTATTAGTCATATTGCTTATGTTTTTTACCAACCAGAATACAGTCATGGTAATTTACCTATTCGGCTTGTTCTTCAAACTGTTATCGACAGTCAAAATAAGAATCTAAGATACTGTTATCTTGGTAGATTTTCACCAGATACTGGTTATTACAAACGCAACATGCCCGGTTTCGAATATTTCAATAACGATAATTGGATAAAATATGACAAATAATTTATTTTGGATATTAGAAATTAGAAATTGGAAATTTTAATTTATGCATATCCATATCTTAGGCATTGCTGGCGCCATGACTTCACAACTTGCTATTGAGTTAAAACATCAAGGAAATTTTATTTCTGGATCTGATCAAGAAAAAATATTCCCTCCTATCAGTACTATCCTTAAAAAAAACCACATACCAATCAATAAGGTTGAAATCAGTAAACAAATTAATTTAGCTATTATTGGTTCTTCTTACAATCTTTTTAAAAATACTCAAAGTGAATTTGGCCAAATTAAAAAACTTAAAATACCATATGTGTCTGCCACTCAATATCTTAGCCAAAACGTTGCCAAACAAAATTCAATTATAATTGCTGGAAGTTTTGGTAAAACAACAATAACTAGCATTACTGCATGGATACTATCTCATTCCTCACTAAAACCGAGTTATATGTTTGGAGGAACTCCAAAAAATAAGTTTAATCCACTAAAAATAAATAATTCTGATTGGTCAGTTTTAGAAGGGGACGAATCTATCCATGGCTTAGACAAAAAGGCTAAATTTCTCTACTATCCCGTTAAATATCTTTTAATTACCTCTGCTGATTGGGAACATAAAGATTCATATTCCACTCAAAGTCTTAATTTTAATGCCTTTAAAAATCTAGTGGCAAAGTTACCCTCAAATGGATTTCTAATTATTAATCAACAAAAAAATAGCACCATTAAACTTCAACCATATTCTTCAGCTAAAATTATTACCTATAACACCCCTCAATCAAATTATTTCATTGAAAAAATTATTCATTATCAAAGTTACACCACTTTAATAATTCATACTCCTACTGGTCTAATTAAACTTAACACAACACTTATTGGACAATTTAATTTTGAAAATATTTTAGCTGCAGTTTGTCTTTGTGATAACTTAAAAATCAGTCAACAGATTATCTCTAAATCAATATTTTCATACCGAGGAATTCATGGACGACTCGAATTAGTTGACTCAATTAAAGATATTTTATTTTTTGAAGATTTTGCCCAATCAAAAGATAGGATTTCATCAGCCATCAATTCTTTAAAGGATCATTTCCCCAATAAACATATCCGGGTTCTCTTTCACCCTCACGCCTCTTTCAGCCAATACAAAAGTAGCCTTTGTCAACTTCAAGCTGCATTTAATCAAGCTGATGAAGTCGTTTTAACTCAGCTAAAATTTAATCCAAATATAGATAAAAATAATAGAATCACTGCCAAAGATTTCCGTTCCTGTCTTGGTCAAAAACTAATTTATCTTCCTCTAAAAAAACAAATTTTAGAGTATTATAAAAATAGTTTGATGCCAAATGATATTTTAATTTATATGAGCTCCGGCGGACTTCAAGGGAAACGAATTTTCAAATCAATTATTAAATCTTTCAAACAATAATTTCATGTTTTTTTTACTTTTTACTAATTTACTAGTTATCTAGTTATCTAGTTATCTAAATTACTAACCTATGTCTAGATATATCATAAAAGGCGGTAAGGAATTACATGGCGAAGTTTCCATTCGTGGAGCTAAAAATGCCAGTTATAAACAAATTATCGCTTCAATCCTCAGCGATCAACCAACTGAACTTAGTAATATCCCAACCATATCAGATGTAAAAATTACTGAAAGTATCGCTAAAAGTCTTGGTTCTAATATAGAGTATTGTGGTCAGCATTGTCTAAATATATCTACTCCAAAAATTACCAAATCAGTAGTTCCTGTTGGAACTGGAGAAAAATCACGAACTTCTTTTATGTTTGCTGCACCATTACTAGCTCGTACCGGAAGGGCAATTGTCCCAATTCCAGGAGGAGACAAACTTGGAGCTCGCCCTCTTGACCGTCTTTTTGATTGTTTCTCAAAGATGGGAATAAAAACTGAACTCAACGAAAAAACAATAACTTTCAACACTGATAAAATAACTCCCGTCAATTACACTTTTAATAAACCCAGCCACACTGTTACTGAAACTATCATTATGACTGCCGTTTTTGCCGATGGACAGACCATTCTCAATAATACTGCCTGCGAGCCAGAAGTTAATGATCTTATTTCCATGCTCAATAGTATGGGGGCTGATATTCATCGCGACGATTCTGATCTTCACAAGATAATTATTAATGGCGTCAAAAATCTTTCTGGCACCAAACATCAAATAATTTCCGATAGAAATGAGGTTGTTACTTTTGCTTGTGCTGCGCTAGCCACCAAAGGCTCCATCAACATTCTCCACTGCAATCCTGAAACAGTCAAAACATTTATTGAAACTATTAATAAAATGGGGGCAAAAACAATTGTTGGAAATGATGAATTGAATGTTTCTTGGGTTAAACCCCTTAAAAATATTAATATTGAGACTGAACCAGAACCTGGTTTTATGACTGATTGGCAAGCAGTTTTTAGTGTCCTTTTAACTCAAACCGTTGGGCCTAGTTCTATTATCGAACGAGTTTATCCTTCTCGTTTCCAACATATAGAAAACCTTAAAAAGATGGGTGTTAAAGTTTCTTTTTTCAATCCTCAAGTAGAAAACCCCGAAACTTATTATGAATTTAATTCAGCTAGCGACAAACCAGAATATTTTCATGGAGTTAAAATCTATGGTCCAACACAACTTAAACCATCTACTTTTACAGTTAACGATCTTCGCGCTGGGGCATCAACTGTATTAGCCGCCCTAACCGCTAACGGGGTTTCAACTATTGATGGGGTTGAATATATTGAAAGAGGATATGAAAAATTAGGTGAAAGATTGTCTTCTTTGGGTGCTAACATAGAATATATAAAAACATAATATGATTCACTTATATTTAGGTCTCTTACTTTTCTCTTTTTTAACAACCAGTCTTTTGGTTGTCCCATTCATTAATCTTTTATATCGACTTAAATTCCAACGACAACACCAAACCACTACCGATTTTCAAAATAAAAGGACGCCTATTTTCGATAAATTCCACAACTCAAAAGTAGGTACCCCAGTTGGCGGAGGGCTACTCATAATTATCTCTGTTTGCATTCTCTTTCTTATTCTTTTCCCTATTATTAAATTTTCTAAAATCTTTATTTCCGCCAATTATCAAATAGTCCACGAACTATCCATTATATTTTTTACTTTTATAAGTTTTGGCCTTTTAGGTTTGTATGATGATGTCTATAAATTTTTTGGTTTCAAACAAACTGGTTTTTTTGGTCTTAAAATGGCGCATAAATTAATTCTTCAGATTATTCTTGCTGGTATAACCTCTTTTTTAATTTACTCCCAATTAAAAATTGATTTTATCTATATTCCTTTTTTAGGAGCTATTCATATGGGTTGGTTTTTTATTCCAGTAGCTACTTCCATCATTGCTGGATTTGCCAACTTTTTTAATATTACAGATGGCCTTGATGGGTTATCTTGTGGTCTTCTAATGATTGCCCTTTTTGCTTTTTGGTTTCTTTCTAATACCTCACTCGACACTCCAATCTCCATATTTCTTTCACTTTGGATTGGATCTCTTATTGCTTTTCTTTATTTTAATATTCATCCAGCCAGAATTTGGTTAGGTGACGTCGGTTCATTATCTTTTGGAGCAACATTTGCTGTTATCGCCCTAATGTTAGGTAAAATAATCCCATTCATAATTGTAGGATCTCCATTTATTGTTGAAGGTTTAAGTAGTGCTATCCAAATAATCAGCAAAAAATATTTTCATAAAAGAGTCTTTCCTGCCGCTCCACTTCACTTAACTTTACAAAATATGGGCTGGGAAGAATCAAAAATTGTCTCACGAGCCTGGCTAGCTGGTATTATTTTAGCTATTTTTGGATTATGGTTGGGATTAAATTAATCAATAAACTCAAACAAGAGGCCGATCATTATCTAAACCTTCCTTACATGATCAATGTTGTTCGAGAAGGAAAAATTATCAAAGAAAGATTTTTAGGCGGCAAAGGAACTTGGAAAGATATTCAAAAAGAGATAAAAAAACTTGCTAAAGAAGAAAAAACTAATTTAACCAAACTCTCCCCGCAACACCTTTATAATTTTCAAAAAAAACATAAAATCGGTATTGACTGTTCTGGTTTAGCTACTCAATTGTTAATTTTTTATGGCAATCTTATTGGCAAAAAAATTAACCTCAACCCCAGGAAAACATCTGCCGACATGTTGACTTCACCTCCATTATCACAAAGAATAACTGATTTTGATTTGATCCAAACAGGAGATCTGATTCGTCAAAAAAACGGTCATCACATTTTATTTATCATAGAAAAGAAAGGTAAAATAATTGACTACATCGACAGTTCATTCGACGGTCGGGGAGTCAAATACGGCCAAGTCAATATCACCGACCCCTTATTCGACAATCAAGGCATATTCCGCCTAAACCAACTCTCGAACTAAACTAAAACTATCCTATAACCTTGACTATAGACCTAGTTTTTGGTAAAATCACCAACAATAAATTAATTACTAAAAGCAGTGTTTAATTTATTATGCACTTTTACAATTGGTTCAGGTTTAAACTTAGCCAGCTTCTTGGGCATTACTTTAGTGCCTAAAAAGCTGGCTAAAACAGCACATAATACTATAGGAGGGATTACAATGTCAGGAATCGGAAACAAATGTACCCGTTGCCCCAAGCGTGAAACTTGTCCTTTCACACTCAACGCGGGTGACCTGTCAGAGGACCTGCTGAATCACCTGCTGGATGACCTGCTGAACGGGCCTCTACTGGGCCAACACATCGTCAGAATTGGTATCCCTATTGGTATGCCAACAAGGGTATCAATCCCTAACTTTCTGCAAAAAGAAATTCCTGCAGAAGTGATGGACTACCTTGCAAACACGGACGCTGTAGACATCAAAATGATCGTCGTAGAAGATGGAAAAGCTACCATTCATAAAAAAGATGGTACTACCATGACAATCCCACCAGCGTCCAACAACGAAAACCCCAAAGACAAACCCACCCTCCAATAATAACCCGAACCATTGCTTGGAGAGAGCAACCACCCCCCGCACCTCTCTCCAAGCCCTCGTTTTTTTAAAAAAATTATTTCTCTTCCATCAACTCTCGATATTGCAACGGATCGATAGAAAGAATCTCGATTTCAGTGCCACATTCTTCGCATTCTAAAATATCACCGATCATCATTCCTTCAGTTTGTTTAATTTCTTCTCCACAGTCAGGACAAGTTATCTTATTTATTTGTGTTTGTGTCATCTAAGTAAAAAATATATAATTGCTTAAAGCTAAACCATTATATGACAAATACACCATTAGTTAAAATAGATAACTTCTATTTCAAAAGAGAAGATCAAAATATCACTGGTTCCGCCAAAGATAGGGCTATTCCAGTTCAAATTACTAATCTTAAAAACCAAGGTTTTACTAGTGCTGTTATCTCTAGTACTGGCAACGCCGCTATCTCTGCCGCCTATTTTTGCCATCAAAACGATATTGACCTAACCATATTTTTATCTTCCACTGTTTCTGCTCAAAAACTTAATTTACTCAAACAATATAATCACGAAATCATTTTTTCACCTCAACCCATCAGCGATGCTATAAAATTTTCCAAAACTAACAATGTTTACTTACTTCGCCAATCGACCGACCCATCAGCCTTAGATGGCTATAGCCAAATAACTGATGATTTACTTAGCCAAATTCCTCAAATTACCAGTATTTTTATTCCTATCGGTAGTGGCACCACCTTACTTGGTATTTCTCAAAAATTACCCAAAACAGTTAAAATTTTTGGCGCTCAATCAAGTGCCAACCCTACTATAAGTAAACTATTTGATAATCAATTCACCCCAGAAAATAGGTTAATTACTGATGCTTTATCAGTTAAATTTTTGCCTCAAAAAAAAGAAGTTATTAACACTATTAAAAATAGTCAGGGAAATTGTTTTACTCTCCAAAACGAAGCTATTATTTATGCTAGTTCATATTTAGAATCTAAAGGAATAGTCACTTCTCTTGAAGGTGCTTTAGCTTTTACCGCCTATCAAAAAGCCATTAAGAATAAAATTGAAGTAGGGGAATATCCTGTTATTTTATTAACTGGAGCCAAAAGATGAACCAAAATTATTTTGATATTTTCAGTAATTCGCTATATTCATTTTATTTTCTAGTTGTCGATGAATTTCTTGATATTTCCTTGCCTCAATTTAAAAACTTTCACTTAATTTACGCTTACAAAAATAAAAACATCAAAAATCTTAAAAATCCTTATTTTTGCCTAGAAGAGCAGGGGGTTAGATTATCAGAAAAAAATAGTGGCAAATTACTTTCCTGCCCTCAAATTATTGAATATATTAAAAAAACGTCCATCAATAACCAACCAGTTATTATTCCTTTCAAGCCATCAGCCAAAATCGAACATCTCTGTCAACAATTTAGTTGGATTAACGCCGCTGTTTCTTCAAAACTCAACCGCTTTTTAGAAGACAAAAATCAATTTTTTACTTTTTGTCAAAAACACAAACTTTCAATTATTCCTTCATCTTTAGACACTTTTAATCAAGAAAACTTTTTAAAATACCAACAATATTTTTCTCAAAAATTAGTCATTCAATCACATTTTGGTTGGGCTGGCAACAGTACTTTTTCTGCCGATAATTGGGATAAAATAAAAGATTCTTTTCCAAAAAATACTATAGTAAAATTTTCCCCATTTATTCAAGGCTATTCTTTAACCAACAATTGTTGTTTAACCCAAAAAGGATTAGTTCAAAGTCAGCCAGCACTCCAACTTACCGGTATTAAGCCATTAACTAAAAATCCCTTTGCCACTGTTGGTCGCCAATGGCCATCGATGTCTCCTAAAAAAGTTGATCATCAAATCGCCAAAATTACTTCCAATTTTGCCAAATTAATTAAAAAACTTAATTACCAAGGCTTTTTTGGTTTAGATTTTTTAGTTGATCAAAATAATAAAGTTTATCTTCTTGAATGTAATCCTCGGCTTACCGCCTCTTTTGCTTTCTACACCCAATTAGAACTCAGTCAAAATTTATTTCCTTTATTTTTGCTTCACCTAGCTCAATTTATTAAAATTTCTTCAATTCCAAAACCCAGACAAATCCAATCACAAATTAATTCCGCCAATATTTCAGGCACCGAAATTACCAAAAAAAATAACAGCAAAACCGTAGCTAAATACCAACAACTGAAACCAATTAGTCTGCAAACAAACTCCATTACTATTCCTCAAAATATAATCGATCAGTTACATGACTAACTCAAAAAAGACTTCTTTTATTAGCCTCATTTTTGTTCTTATTTCCATTGGTTTTACTTTTATATCCATTTCTTCGCTTACTGAAGCTAATAATACTGCTGGGGATAGATTTTATTTTCTCAGAAAACAAGGATTTTGGATTCTTATTAGTCTTTTTGCTTTTTATTTTTTTTCCAAAATTAAATTAGAACTAGTCAAAAAATTTTCTGCCATGTTTTATTTTTTATCACTTGTTTGTCTTATTTTAGTTTTAATCCCTGGTTTCAGTAACCCTATTCTCGGAGCCAGAAGATGGTTAAATCTGGGAATTTTTAGTTTTCAACCTTCAGAACTTCTAAAATTAAGCTCCGTCATTTATTTCGCTAACTTATTTTCTCAAGAGTCGAAAAAAAATCTTACCAATTTACTAATTTATCTTATTGGACCATTTTTCTTAATTGTATTAGAACCAAACTTAAGTACCGCCATATTAGTATTTGCCATCTCTATTTCTATGTTTTATCTATCTGGTGGCAAAATAATGCCAATTTTTACTATTTGTGCCAGTTTCACAATTTTAGCTTTCATCCTAGTTATAACATCACCATACCGACTTAATCGGCTTCAAACCCTAATCAACCCCGAACAATCAGAATCTTCTTACCACAGTAACCAAATAATTCTTTCTCTTTCATCAGGAGGTTTTTTTGGTAAAGGATTTGCTAACTCAGATCAAAAATATAGATTCTTGCCAAAAATATCAACAGATTCTATTTTAGCCATAATTGGCGAAGAAATGGGATTTCTAGGAACAATTACTATTATTAGTATTTACGCTTACTTAATTGTCTATCTGCTAAAAATTTCTTCCTTAATAAAAGATCAATTTTCTTCCTTAATTATGGCAGGAACCACTTGCTGGATTGGTTTTCAAGCCTTAATTAATATTGCTGCCATTGCTAATATTATTCCTTTAACTGGAGTTCCTCTTCCATTTATTTCCTACGGAGGATCCTCATTAGTTACTCTTATGATTGCCATTGGTCTAACTTATAATGCCGAAAAAAAATACAGATTATTGATATACTCTGATTATGACCAAAAGGATTCTGCTCACCGGCACTCATCTCACCCCAGCCTTAGAACTCATTCGACAGCTTCAACAAGACTCAAAAATTAAGTGGCAAATAAGTTATATTGGTCGAGAATCTAGCTCTAACGAAATCGAAAACACTTCCATAGAATCAAAAATTATCCCATCTACTGGTGTTAATTTCTATTCTATCCCTTGTGGAAAACTTGACCGAAGATATCTTCCCAACACTTTAATCGGAATTCCAAAAACAATTCTTGGTTTCATTAAAAGTTTTAAATTAATAAAATCTATCAAACCAGATATTGTGGTTTCTTTTGGCGGATATGTTTCCGTTCCTGTCATTATTGCTTCCTTTCTAAAAGGCATTAAATCTATAACCCATGAACAAACTTTAACTAATAGTTTAACTACTAAAATAAATAGTCATTTTGTTACTAAAGTTGCCCTATCTTTTGATAATCAAAAACAAATTAATCAATTACCTCAAGAAAAGGTGGCTGTTACAGGAAACCTCCTCCGTTACCAACTATTCCAAAAACCCAAAAAACCAGCAACAATTAGAAATTGGAAACCTGCCCGTCCGGCAGGCGGGTTAAAAATTCAAAATTTTATATATATTACCGCCGGCAACCAAGGGTCACATCATCTTAATTTAATTATCAAAAAAATAATCCCCCAACTTGATAATTACAATATTATCCATCAAACAGGGAAAAATGATTTTAATTACTTCAAAAAAATAAGCCAAAAAAAACCTAATTATTTTGTCTCGAATTATTTTGAAACTGATGATTTCAGCTGGATAATCAATAATTCACAAATCATCATCAGCCGATCTGGCGCTAACACTAGCCAAGAGATTGTCGCCTTAAACAAAAAATCTATTTTAATTCCTATACCAAAAAGCCAACAAAACGAACAGTATCTCAATGCTCTTTGGGTGAAAGATCATATCCCAGATACTATTATCATCAAAGATGAAAATCTAACTTCACAAAAATTATTAGATTCTATTCAGCAAATTTCCAAAATTGATATCAAATCCAACCAGCAAAACAATAAACCAAATAATAAACTGTTACAACTAATTCATGAAATTATCTAAAAAATTACTTTTTACCAGCGTATTAATTATTAGTGTTTTCCTGTTTATTTTTTTTCTTTTAAATCAAAACAAGAACTCATTCAACCCAATTTCCAATAAAAATAGTTTTTACGATCAACTTGATTTAGTTGTCAAAACTAGCCAACTAGAAACTTCATCTTGGCAAATTAGAGACTTTATCCACCAAGTAGAATTTACCATATCTAACGATAATAATAATTTTAAAGTTATCCTGTCAGATCAAAAAAATCCAGTTTGGCAAATTGCATCTTTGCAAGAACTCATAAAAACCGCTAAAATTAATCATCAGTCTCTTAAATTAGTTAATTTGAGCACGGCTCATCCATATGCAACATTCAAAAATAATTAGCGGCATCGATATTGGTACTTCAAAAATAACAACTATTATTGGTCAATATTCCGATTCTGAGGAAAAATTCAACGTTATTGCCGTCTCTTCCATTCCAGCCCTCGGTTTTCGTAAAGGTCAAATTATCAATATTGAACAAGCATCAAATACTATTACTCAAAGTATAGAATCAGCCGAAAGAATGGCCGGACTCCAAATAAATTCTGCATCAATTTGTTTATCCGCCCCACACATCGAATCCATAAATTCTCATGGTGTTGTTGCTATTAGCAACCCTAATGGGGAAATAAACCAAAACGATATTGAACGTGTCATTGAAGCCGCCAAAGCTGTCTCAATCACTCCTAGCAAAGAAATTATTCATATTATTCCCATTAGATATACTGTTGATGGTCAGGAAGGTGTCATTGACCCTGTTGGCATGAATGGCGTTAGATTAGAAGTTGAGGCTCACCTCATTATTGCTTCTACGCCTTCACTTAAAAATATTCAAAAATGCCTAGAAGACATTGGTATCAAAATAGATCAACTAGTTTATTCTGGTTTAGCTGCTGCTAAATCTACTTTAACTGAAACAGAAAAAGAGCTTGGAGTTGCTTTAATTGATATTGGAGGAAGTGTGACTTCTTTAACTATTTTCAATGAAGGTTCACCTGTTTTTTCATCAGTTATTCCTATAGGAGCAAATAATGTTACCAATGATTTAGCTATTGGATTACGTTTCTCCCTTGAAGATGCTGAAAAAATAAAACTCCGATTAACAAAAGTTTTTGAATCAAAAAAATTTGAAGATGAAATCGACCTCTCCTCTTTTGGTATTGAATCAGATGATAAACGAAAACTCTCTCTTCAAACAGCTATTAATGGAATTATTAAACCACGGTTAGAAGAAATTTTTCAATTACTTTATTCTAAAATTGACGAGAGTGGGTTTTTGACTTCAATTCCTGCCGGAATTGTTCTCACTGGTGGTGGAGCTCAAACAGTCAATATCAAAGAAATTTGCGAAAAAATGATTCCTTTACCATTACGCATTGCTAGTCCTCCAAAAGTTGGCGGAATTATTGACGATATTATTAACCCTGCATATAGCAGTTCAATTGGACTTCTTATGTTAGTTAATGACAATAAAAAAATTACCTCTACTTCTACCAAAAAAAATAGAATTCACTTTAAATTGAATTTTGATAAACTCAAAAAAATTATTGAATCTTTAATGCCATAATTTATGGGTCTTATAAAAACTCTCACTGGTCAATTTGCTAAAATCAAAGTCATTGGAATTGGAGGTGGCGGGAATAACGCCATCAACTCTATGATTAATGAAGATAGTATTAAAGGAGTTGATTTTGTCGCTATTAATACCGATTCTCAGGCATTATTAAATTCTCTTGCCTCAATAAAAATCCAAATTGGAGAAAAATTGACCAAAGGTTTAGGTGCTGGCGGCAATCCTCAAATGGGACAAAAAGCCGCAGAAGAATCAAGAGAAAGGATAAAAGAAGTTCTTGCTGGTACTGACATGGTTTTTATTTGTGGCGGCATGGGAGGAGGCACCTGTACTGGATCTGCCCCAATTATTGCTGAAATTGCCAAAAAAGAATTAGGTATTTTAACTATTGGTGTGGTTACAAAACCTTTTATGTTCGAAGGAACTCGACGTATGACTAATGCCGAAGAGGGTATATCTCAACTTCGAAATAATGTTGATACTCTAATTGTTATTCCAAATCAAAAAGTTATGGAGGTTGTTAATAATAAAGCCACTTTATTAGAAGCTTTCAGAATTGCCGATTCTGTACTTAATAAAGGTACCAAAGCCATTGCTGATTTAATCACTGTTCCAGGGCTTATAAATCTTGATTTTGCCGATATTAAATCTGTTATGAGTAACGCCGGATCAGCCTTAATGGGAGTTGGGGAAGCTGAAGGAGAAAATCGTGCTCAAATGGCAGTCGATGCCGCCATTGAATCTCCATTAGTTGAAGCTACAATTGAAGGGGCTAGAGGAGTCTTAATTAATGTTACCGGTGGTCCAGATATTACCATGTCAGAAATTGAACAAGCGGCTCAAACTATCACTCAAAAAGCAGCTCCTGATGCTAATATAATTTTTGGCGCCACTATTGACCAAGAATTAAAAGGTAAAATAAAAATATCAGTAATTGCTACTGGATTCGACAATACCAAAATAAATTTTTTGAAAAATATTAAAAAATCCTCCATTGCCGAAAGTGACCCAACCCCAAAAACTATCACTTCATCAGAAAAATTAATCGAACCTAAAGAAATTAGCGATCAAGAAGTAAAAAAACTTTTAGGCGATCAAGATCTCCCTGATGGAATTGACATCATCGACGAGTTCGACATCCCCGCTTTTTTAAGAAAGAAAAATTAAAATAACGTATACTTAATTAATGTCTTCTTCAGCTCAAACAGATAATTTTTCTACTATTAAAATCATTATTGAACGTCAGATAATTAATGTCTTAGATTTTCTTTTTACTGACAGTCAAATCAATGAAATAGAAGTAGTTCAAGTCTCTCGTTATGTCTTAAAAAATATTGATACCACTAATTCTGTTTCTGATCTTTTCAAACAAACTCGTCAATTTGTTAATCAATATCCACTCTTCAAAGAAAATCTTTCCAAAACCATTACTGCATTAAATAAATCTTATGGCAACTGATAGCATTAATGGACCTAGACCACCAATTCGAGAAATTTTTAAACCTAAGAAAACCGAGGTAAAATATAACCTCACTCAGTCTTCTGAACGTAGACCATTTTCAGAAAAATTACGTGAAGTAAGAATAAAAATTGAAAATATCCTAGCTAAAAGAGAATCATCTGATCAGCCATCACAACAAACTCTTAAGGATTTAGCTGAAATAAAAATTCCTCAAGACACCGAAGAATCAGCAAAACCAACTCCTGATCAAAATCCAGAAACTACTTCTCAACCGAATAAAGAAAATCAACCTCAACAACCTCCAACAGAAAAACCTTCAGTTTCAGAACCAATTATTCATGATCATGCCGCCGATCAAGCTGAAATTTCTAAAATTACTAAAACTATCCAAGATCTCAAAGAACCAACCCCTCAACCAACAGAAACCACTCCAGAAGCCCCACTTCCCAAACTTTTCCCCGACAGACCCAGTCTGTATGAACAACATCATAAGGCATACGACCAAGAACTTAAAACAATAGATGGAAAAATCAATAGAATTAAAGATATTTTTGAATTAAAAAAAGCCGGTGTCAAAAAAGCCAGATACACTTACGATGGTCTTCGAGCCAGAGGAATTACTCGCGATCAAATTATGAAAAACGATACAGATGAATTTCCTCGTATTAGTAGAACTTTAACAACTAGGGGATTTGATGAGAGTGAAAAAGAATACCGTAAAATATATTATTATAGAGATCTTCCAAAAAACATTGATCGCCTCTATTCTATTGGAGAATTTGATTTAGATTCATTTTCTTCAGATAAAGAATTCTCTCGTACAGAAACAAAAGCCAGTATTTTATCTCACTACACAGACGAGCAATTCCAGCAAACAAGAGACAAATTAAACGACTTCCATTTTCTATCTGGTTCTTACAACATCAGATTTTTCTATACAAAAGAATTACCAGCAGACATATATGAATCATTGTTGTACCTACAAAAAGAATACTTTTCTAACCCCCAAAACGAAACCAAATTTAAATCATTTATATCATCAGAACGACATTGGTCACGTGATAAATCATTTGATTTTTTAAGTCACGAAGGTTATGGAAGTCAAAATGATACTACTAATTTTGTAAAAAATTTAATCTATTCGGGTGTTAATGATGATAAAAAAATTGAAATTCCTTCAGAATTACTTAAGTTTGCCGAAGAATATGAATTAAATTTCTTGCGCTGCCTTTCTACTTTAGAAACTCGAGAACAACAAAAATTTTTGATTAGTGAATCAAGTAATTCTAGTTCTTCAGGAAATGAAATGAATCTTATTAATAGTTATTTTGACAGTAATCTACAACCAAATATTGAATTTTATAGTGATTTTATTAGTAGCTTTGAAGATATTAATCAAAAAGTCATCATTCCAAGTGAAATTTTAAATTCAATTCAAGATCGCAATAGTAAAGATTTTTATCAGTTTATATCAAATCTACCCAATGGCCAAATTCAGCATTACATCCTCTCTTTTATGTATAAAAGCAACAACCAACCAAATGCATTTTTTAATGAAGGCCAACTAACTTACGAACCTTATTTTTTGTTAAAAGATATTCTTAGAAATCCGGATATCGTTAAAAATCCTCTAAAAATAGATCAAATTAAAAATTTTATCACTTCAGAAACAGAACAAAAAATAATTTTAGCTGCCTCAAAAATTTCTGATAATAAAGCTAGAAAATTTTTTCTAAACTATACTCAAGAATCAGCATCTAATTTTTTGGATAAAGACGGTAATTTTAATTCATATTTTTATGAACAATATCTCTGCAATGTTTCTAATATTGATTTTTCCGAAACTGGTTTTGTTCGCCTTCAACTTAACCCCGAAAAATTAAGCACTTTTTCTCCGGAAGATCAAAAACTTTGGAACAACCTCATTAAATTGAATTTTTTTAATGATAAAGATTCTGCTTCATTTTTAATCTCAGATAAAACACGTTTTATTAAAGATGGAGAAATAACTAACATTTTTTATCAGGAGCTCGCTGCTAAATATCCACTTGCTTTTATCAATAACCAAAACAGAGAGATTTGGAAAATAGCTTTTGGAGACGAAATTATTAATAAATTATTAGATAACCTTCCAAAATCTACCGATGAAAAACGTAATGCTTTTACACATAATCCATATGATCGAACCAGTGAGTTTTTTAAGTTTTTATACGATCATTCATCACAAACCAATTTCAGACTAGATGCAGATCGTGTCAAGATTGCCACTGAATACATCAAGAAATATGGTCTTTCTAAATCACCAGAATACTACAATTATTTTCAATCACTTTACCTCTATCAACGAGGTAAGTTAGAAACACTTCCCAATGAATTAATTAATAATCACATTACTTCAATTGAAGAGTTAACTAAAAGTATGGAAACTGTTCAAAGAAAAAGTTTTGGCACTGAACCAATCATCAATATTTCTGAACTAACTCCATTTGAATTAAACCTATTATCAATTACTACTGGCCACAGTGCTAATCGTTGGACTAGAATTCCTCTTGAGACAATTGTCTCAGATTTTTCCACCGACTTATCAAATGGTTTAATAACCCCACTCTCATCAGAATTTCATCCAGAAACTATAAAATCAGCCTCAATTAGTATTGAAACAGATAAAAAAATTAGTGATAGTCCAAAATTAACTGCTCTTAGTCAAGAAATACTTACCAGTATCAATTCTCCTAACGATGTTTCGTCAGAAACACATACCATTTCTGAATTATTCAATCAAAGGATCGACAACCTATCCAAAGAAGTTCAGCAATCAGATCCAACCAAAGCCAAAAAACAAGAATTTATTCAAAAACAAATTGATGCCTTCAAACAAAAAGTTAGTGAAATATCAGAATCACAATCTATTGATCAGTTGCTCAATAATCTTGTTACTTTTAACCTTAATCTAGGTGAAGACCAAGAAAAATTTAATTCTGTTCTTCGTCAACTAGTTTTCAAAAAAGTTTTTGATAAACATCAAAATTCTCCTGGCTGGCAAGAAAGCATTGCAGCTTCTTTAAGAGAAGATAGTTCTACGGTTGACACAGTTAATAATATGGCCAATTTAATCAACAACACCATAAAAGATCATGTTCTTAATTTTGAAACTAAAAATCAAGATGGTTATTGGGATGAGTCAACTTTTGAAACAGTCAAAAAATATTCTTCTGTCTTCAAGAAGAATCTTGGTTTTCCTTCATTCATTAATGAATTAAATTCTTATCAAGAATCATTTGTAACCACAAATCTATCTCAAGATCAAACTATTCAAATGGTTCCAGATAGAGGACTTATTGGGGAAATGTCAGGCTACATGGCCGATGTCTGCTACACCAAAGTCTACCCACTACTCAAACAGTATCCAGATCTAGTACCATATAAATTTATTGCTAACCCAGAATCAAAAAGTCCAGAATTTATTGGATCAACTTTAGTTTTTAAAGTTGAAGATATCGACAACAATCCAGTTTTCCTTATTCGAGCTTTCGATATTCCTAATGAAAATTCAGTTGAAATTGGTAAATTTTTTGAATCATTCGTTGATCATTTAACTCCTATTGCTAAAAAACTTGGCATCAGAAAAATCCTAGCTGCTGGGACTGCAGGGACTATCTCTAATTATTCTAAAACTACAAACTATGTTCTATCTCAATACGTTAATGACAAGGTTGCTGTTGAACTAAAAGATACTTTTGATTTTAACAGCTACAATATTACTCATCACTGTTATCAAGTAAGGGACCTTATCTAGTGTATAATAGCCTTATCTCATGAATTTTTTAAATTCAACTTTAATTATTATTAAATAGCTGCGGCTCCGATTCGTCGGAAATCCGTGGCAAATCAAAATCCTTCAATTTGAAGGATTTTTTTGTAAAATAAGCTATGTCTAAATTTAAAAATATTCCCCAAAATGTCAATTTTGCTTCTTTGGAAGAAGAAACTATTAATTTTTGGAAAGATAAAAAGATTTTTGAAAAATCAATTGAATCCCGTCCAGAAGGGGATAACTACAGTTTTTACGACGGCCCTCCGTTTATTACCGGCATGCCTCATCATGGACATTTATTGTCTAGTATCGCCAAAGATGTCATCCCTCGTTATTGGACCATGAAAGGTAAACGAGTTCGTCGTGTTTGGGGTTGGGATTGTCACGGGTTACCTGCCGAAAATAAAGTTGAAGAATTATTGGGACTTAAAAATAAAAAAAATATTGAAACCGTCGGCATCAAAAAATATATTGACACCTGTTATGATTACGTTCAAAACGTTTCTCAAGAGTGGCCTTGGTACATCGACCATGTTGGCCGTTGGATTGATCTAGAACACGCCTACAAAACCATGGATTTAAATTACATGGAAAGTGTCATGTGGCTTTTTTCTGAAATTTATAAAAAAGATTTAATTTACAAAGGCAACCGCATTTCTTTATTTTGTCCTCGTTGTTCTACACCTCTCTCCAATTTCGAAATCGCCATGGATAATTCCTATAAAGATGTTGAGGATCCCGCCATTTCTATCAAATTTAAATTAAAAGACCGCGATGCTTTTATTGTGGCTTGGACCACCACTCCTTGGACCCTTCCCGGAAATCTTGCCTTAGCCGTTAACAAAGACGAAGATTATGCCGAAGTTTTGGTAAATAATCAAAATTTAATTTTAGCTAAAGCCCGAGTTGAAGCTGTTTTATCCGACCAAAAATATGAAATTGTCAAAGAATTTAAGGGTGAAGAATTATTAGGTTTGTCTTATGAACCGCTTTATAGTTTTTTTGAAGTTGGTAAAAATGATTACAAAATTTATCACGCTGATTTTGTTTCTATGACTGATGGCACCGGTATTGTTCATATTGCTCCAGGGTTTGGAGAAGATGATGCCGGGCTTGGCAAAGAAAATAATTTATCAATTATTTCTCATGTCGATGATGAAGGAAAAATAATTGAACAAGTAACTCCATTTGCCGGCCTTTTTGTTAAAAAAGCTGATCCGTTAGTGATAGAAGATTTAAAAAATCGCAATTTACTTCTCAAAGAAGAAAAAATTACTCACAGTTATCCTTTTTGTTATCGTTGTGGCACTCCATTAATTTATAAATCTCAAACCGCTTGGTACCTTAACGTTCAAAAAGTTAAAGACCAAATGCGTTCCACTAATCAAAAAATTAATTGGGTTCCGGAACACATCAAAAATGGCCGATTCGGTCAAGGAATCGAAACTGCTCCTGATTGGTGTTTGTCTCGTTCTCGTTTTTGGGCCTCACCTATTCCTGTGTGGGAATGTGATTGTGGCGAGAGGTTCGTTCCTTCAAGTATCGCCGATTTAGAGGCAAAATCAGGTCAAAAAGTTACCAATCTTCATAAACCTGATATTGATGAAGTTACTATTACTTGTGATAAATGTGGCAAAAAAGTTCACCGCGTCCCAGAAGTTTTAGACTGTTGGTTTGAATCAGGGGCTATGCCTTATGCTCAACTTCATTATCCTTTTGAAAATAAAGAATTTTTTGAAAAAAGTTTTCCAGCAGATTATATCGTCGAATATATCGGCCAAACTCGTGGTTGGTTTTACACTCTCCATGTTTTGTCTAACACTTTATTCCAATCAGAAAGTTTCAAAAACTGCGTTGTCACTGGCACCATGATGGGTACCGACGGCCGCAAGATGAGTAAACTTTTCAAAAATTATCCCGATCCCAAAATGGTACTTCAAAAATATGGTGGTGACGCCATGCGTCTTTACCTTATGAGTAGTGTCATTATGGTTGGTGAAAATATTAATCTTGATGAAAAAGAATTTGACAACCAAGTCAAAAATGTCTTATTACCTCTTTGGAACTCATTTAAATACTTCCTAACCTACGCCAATTTACACAACTGGTCGCCATCAGACAAAAATGATAGCCAGAATCCTTTGGATTTATGGATCAAAAATCAAACTAACGCATTAACCAATAATGTTAGTAAATATTTAGAAGAATATAATCTTCCACTGGCCACCAGATTAATAGAAACCTATGTCAACGACCTCTCTCGTTGGTATATTCGTCAATCTCGCGATCGATTTGTTAATGGCGATACTAATGCTCTTCAAACTCTTTGGGAAGTTTTAGTTCAATTCAGTCTTACTGTTGCTCCTATAATTCCTTTTGTCACTGAATATTTTTGGCAAAAATTAGTTGTTGATATCGATTCCACCAAACCAGAATCAATTCATTTGGAATATTATCCAACAGCCAAAGAATTTAATGAAAAAATCGCTTCAGACATGATTTTAGTTCAACAAATCTGTGAGCAGGGGAATATGATCCGAAAAACTCAACAGATTAGCACTCGCCAACCACTCTCCAAATTAACTATTTCTACCAATCAAAAAATTAGTTTAGATGATTCTTTATTAGAGATAATTAAAACCGAAATTAATGTCAAAGAAATTGAAATAGCTAAATCAACTGAAAATCTTTTGATCACCCTTGATACCAATTTAACTCCAGAACTCCAAGCCGAAGGCGATGCTCGTGATTTAATCCGATCTATCCAAAGTTTGCGAAAAGAATCCAATCTAGAATTAAAGGATAAAATCAAAATTTTTGCTCCATCTTGGCCAGCTAAATTTGAAGACGAAATAAAATCAAAAACTTTAGCCGAATCAATTGAAAAATCGGATCAACTCAAAATAGAAAAAATCAGCTAAAATTTAATCATGTCCAAGACTCCATGGTTGCCAATTTTAATTAGCCTTCTCTTTCTATTCTCAATCAATATTCTCATGGTTAGTTCGGTTGCACCAGGCTCTTTAGTAAAACAAATTATCGCTTGGGGAATTGGCTTAATTTTCTTTTTTATCGGCCGATTCATTAATCCCAAGCAAATTGCTTCATCCAAGTGGTTTATTTTTATTGGTTCATGTATTTTATTGTTGATTCCAATACTTTTAAACAATATCACTCGCGGTTCACGTCGTTGGATTGATTTAGGTTTTACCTCTATCCAACCATCAGAAGTCGTCAAACCTTGGTTAATGTTATTTTTAGCCAATACTGAATATCCCTTACTTCAAATAATCCCTGTTGCCATAATCATGCTTCAACCCGACTTAGGTAGTGCCATATCAGTTCTTTTTTTACTTATTCCAATAATTATTTATAATAAAAAATTAATGCGGCTCTCTTTAATAATTGGGCTAGTTTTTGTTATTTCTTCACCTTTAATATACAAATTTGTTCTTCATGATTATCAAAAAGAAAGAATTATAAATTTTATTAATCCTTCACATGATCCTCTTGATAAAGGTTACAACGTAATTCAATCAAAAATAGCCATTGGTTCTGGAGGTCTTTGGGGTAAAGGTTATAAAAAAGGAACCCAAGGGCAACTATTATTTTTACCCGAAAAACACACTGATTTTATGTTTGCCACCACTGCTGAAGAACTCGGTATTATTGGAATAATCATTATTCTCGCATCTTACTATTTTTTAATAAAAACTCTTTTTGTTAAAGCCTTTATGTCTACCAACAACCGCGTTTTATTTTTATTTACTCTCGGCATTGCCATCCAAATTTGGATGCAAGTTTTTATTAATATTGGCATGAATATCGGAATTTTACCTGTTACTGGCATCCCATTACCATTTCTTTCCGTCGGCGGCTCCTCCATCATGACCCTTTTGTTTTCTATTGGAATTATTTATTCTTCTTAAACCTTGTTTCCATTTTTTCCTATGTTATAATCGAAAAGTATGAAATACGCTGTAATTGCCATCTCTGGCTCACAATTCAAAATTGAAGAAAACCAAAAATTATCTATTGATAATTTAAACCTTAAAGAAGGCGAAAAATCAACTTGTGATCAAGTTCTTTTAATTGCCGACGATAAAGAGATTAAAGTTGGTACCCCAACTATTACTGGAGCTTCTGTCGAATTTACTGTTCTTAAAAACTACAAAGGTGAAAAAGTCAGAGTATTTAAATACAAAAGTAAATCACGTTATCGCAAAACTCGTGGTTTCCGAGCTCAGTTGACCGAGATTCAAATTACCAAGATCACTTTATAACTTTATACTTTTAACTTTATAACTAAATATGGCACATACAAAATCACAAGGTAAAACAAATCAAAAATCAAATCGACCAGGTCAACGTCGAGGTGTCAAGAAATTTGGTGGTCAAAGAACTGAAGTCGGTCAAATCATCATTCGCCAAGTTGGATCAAGTTTTCGTGCCGGTGAAGGTACCAAAACTGGTAAAGACTTTACTATCTATGCTATCAGACCTGGTGTCATCAAATTCTTCAAGAAATTAGGCAAAAGTTTCGTTTCTGTTGTTAAAAAATAAATATCTTTTTTGTTTTGATTCTCTTTGAGCTATTTTAGTCTCCTTTTTTCACAAGAGTTTTCATAGTAACCTGTTTCTATGATGAAACAGGTAACTCAAATCCCAACCAACCAACTCGAACCAAATCCACTTCAACCTCGCGGAATTATTTCTCCAGAGTCAATTACTGAGTTAGTTGATTCCATTAAAGAACACGGGATACTAGAACCATTAATCATTGCTAAAACTCCAGCTGGTTATCAAATCATCGCCGGCGAACGCCGATGGCGAGCAGCCAGATTTTTAAAATTAGAATATGTCCCCGCTATTATCAAAGAAACCAATCCACAGCAAATGTTGGAAATGGCTATTGTTGAAAACGTTCAAAGAAAAGACTTAAATCCAATTGAACGCGCCAAAGCTTTTTTGCGGCTCAAGGATGAATTTAATTTTGATAACCCCCATATTGCCAAAAAGGTTAGCAAAAGCGTCCCTTACGTTATTAATTGTCTTAAACTTTTAACACTACCAGATGCCCTAAAAGATGGTTTACTTTCTGGACTCATTAGTGAGGGGCATGCTCGTGCTTTATCTAGCATAGGGGATACCAGACTAACCATCGAAGCTTATAAAATTATTTTAAAAGAAAAAGCATCTGTCAGACGCGCCGAAGACATCGCTCGTCGCATGAAGAAAAAAATCGAAGAGGGGAGTGTCCCTATAACAAAAGAAAATCTCCCTCAATTCCTAAGATCAAAACTAGACAATATCAGTACTGATTTTAAAGATTTTTTTGACGACAAGACTACCAACGTCAAGATTGTTCAGACTAATGTTGTTACTCAAGTAACTTTTCAATTTAAAGGTAATATTGATAAACGATTTCAAAACTTAAAAGAACTGTATCGACAAGTCTGTAAAAAAGAATTAACCAACCTCAATTCAGAAGATAATTAAAGTCTCACTTTTGGAACAATAGATACCTCAGATAGTGGCCAATAAACCAAAAAAGCTTTACCGATTATTAAATTTCTATCAATTGGACCAAACTCTCGTCCATCTCTAGAATTTGGTCTGTTATCCCCAAAACATAAATATTGTCCCTCAGGAACCGTCACCTCAACTCCTTCCTGAGCATACTCCCCAGCCTCTGAATAAACTCCATCCGGCAAAAATGATTGATCTAATTTTTCTCCATTCAAATAAACTTCACCACCTTTCACCATTACTTTATCACCCGGTAAGCCAATTACTCGTTTAATATACTCACATTCATCTGCCGAACAAGGTTCAGATGAAGGAGCTTTAAAAATAACTACATCACCTCTTTTTGGAGTCCCAAACTGATAGGACATTTTTTCAGTTAATAAATATTCTTTATCCTTAAAATTTGGATACATTGAACTTCCTTTTACTTCATTTGGTTGAGCCACAAATAAATACATCACCACAAATACAGATAATGCTAAAACAATTGATTGAATAAATTCCAACAAAAAATTACCTAAAGCAAACCCAAATTGATTTTTATACTTAATTTTCATACTTCAAATTCTAGCTGATATAATTACAAAATACTAGGTCGCTTAGCCTTTGCCCGTCCGTAGCTTTAGCGAAGGAGGGTCAGCTGGTTAAATTTAAAAAATTGGTTGTTTAGCTCAGTTGGTTAGAGCGCTTCGTTCACATCGAAGAGGTCAGAGGTTCGAGTCCTCCAACAACCACCCACAGGAAAAATCAAAAACGTCCGACTAAATAATTATGAAAAAAACTCGTGTTGTTCAAATTGGTAATCTCAAAATTGGAGGAGGAAATCCGATTCGTATTCAATCTATGTGCAACACTGACACCCGTGATGCAGTTGCCACCGTTAAACAAATTTTAGATTTAGAAAATGCCGGTTGTGAAATTATTCGAGTTGCTGTGCCCGACATGATTGCCGCCAAAACTATCAAAGATATTAAAAAAGGAATTCATATTCCCTTGGTTGCCGATATTCATTTCGATTATCAATTAGCCCTAGAATCAATTAAAAACGGAGTTGATAAAGTTCGTATTAATCCCGGAAACATAGGTAAAATTGAAAATGTTCAAAAAGTTGTTGATGCTTGTAAAGATAAAAAAATTCCCATTCGTATCGGGATTAATACTGGATCTCTTGAAAAAGAGGCCGAAGAAAAATATGGCCGTACCGCCCAAGCCATGGTTGCCAGCGCTCTAAAACATATTCAAATTTTAGAAAAATTAAACTTTCACGACATTATTATTTCCATGAAAGCTTCAGACATTCAACGAACCGTTGAAGCCTATCGTCTTCTTTCTCAAAAAGTTGATTATCCACTTCACCTCGGCATTACCGAATCTGGAACTTTAAATATTGGCACTGTCAAAAGTTCCGTCGGATTAGGAATCATGCTTTTCAAAGGCTTAGGTGACACCATTCGCGTCTCTTTGACAGGCGATCCACTTGAAGAAGTTCGTGTTGGTTGGGAAATTTTAAAATCACTTAAACTTCGAAGTAGGGGAGTCAATTTAATTTCTTGTCCCACTTGTGGTCGGACTGAAATTGATTTAATTGGCCTAGCCAATAAAGTTGAAAAAGCTTTGCTTACAATAGATAAACCTATTACTGTTGCCGTCATGGGTTGTGTCGTTAATGGCCCAGGCGAAGCCAAAGAAGCTGATATTGGCATCGCCGGCGGCCATCACCAAGGTGTCATTTTCAAAAAAGGCCAAGTGTTATACACTGTCCCCGAAGACAAAATTCTTTCTTCACTTCTATCCGAAATTGGTAAACTCTAATCTCTTAGTGCTTCTGTACCATACCCACTTGCCAACACTACTACCATCGAATAACTTGTTTCTAAGCTTTTTTCAGACATTTCAACAACTTTATTTCTCAAATCATCCAATACCGCCAAACTCACTGCCGCATTGTGACTAATTGAAGAAATACCAGATTTGTTACTTACCTCATTTTCGACAAAATTTACATAATCTAACATAGAATTAAAATTGTTTACAGCCTTATCCCACGCTACTAAATTCGACAATTCAAACAAATCATTTAAAATCCGCTGAGTTACAACTCTCTCGTTATTTTCTTCTCGATATTTAAATATACTTATCGCCACTTTAGTCAAAAAATTCTGATCAAAATCACTTACCGTACCAATTAATCCTAAAGAATCCAAGTCAAATCTAATTTGCTCTCTCAAAAAATCCTCACTATTTTTATTTTCATCACCAACAATTTGCCCATTACTAAAATTAACCGAAACAACATCAGTTGCTCCCACACCAACTTCTTTTTCCACATAATTCCATTTGTTTTCTGTAGTATTGCCCAATACTAAATGAACTAACCCATTCCCAGTAGGAGATAATGTTAAGTTACATTCATTAAAACTCTCATTTTTAGCCACAATAAACCCATCATTTTCAGAAAATACATTCCCTTCACATTTCAATTCCGCAGTTGCTGGCGACCCAACAAAAACTACCAGGCTGTCTTTAAAATTATCACTATAACTAAAATTAATTATTTTATTTTCCAACCCTAATTTATTAGCAATTACAGAAATAGAATCATTAACAATTGCCCCATGATCCGTTATTAACTCAGATTTATTATCAGTTCCAAAAGAAGCACTTTTCTGCAACACTGTTCCATCCCCATTGTTATTTGTAAAACTCAAAAGCTCACCATCTGGCCATAATCCCAAAAGTTCATCATAAATTGATCTACCTCCCAATTTTAAAACTTCAGTAGTAGACATACCCACTCCTACCACCGAATTTAACTTGTTGGAAACATTAGAAATACTATTATTTTTATCTGATAAATAATTATTAAAACTGTTTAGACTATTCCAAGAAACAAGATTATTATTTTTTGACACATAATCAAAAGTTGGCAATAAATCTTTTACCACTGGGGCAAAACTACGAATTTTACTCAAATCTGTTACCAAAAATCCCTTATTTTGTAATCCCAACAATATTTGAAAAGCGACAGAACTTATTCCATCATATTCCAAAACTTCTCCACCATTCCATACCGAATAAACATCTAAAGAACCTAAATTTGGTGAACCCAAATTAATCACCTGTTTTATATTTCCATTGTCTTTATTTTCTTGTGCCCATAACCTAGCGACAACTCCACCTAAACTATGACCAACTAGATAAATATCATCATTACTAGTTAAATTTTTACTACTTACAAAAGAATTAAATTTATTTTTTATTTCCTCAATCGATTTTCGCCAATCATAATTCCAAACAAAATAATCTTGATCTTTTATCAAACTATTTTTGTCCAATAATTCTATTAATCCATCATAATTATTTACAAATGGTGTCATTTTCCAATCACCATCATCTACATTATCACCATAAACAATTGCCCGAGAATTCCAACTCGCCCCCAATCCCGGCAGCACAAAAATTTTCTTTTTCCTCACCACTTCCGTCGGAGTCGGTGTCGGCGTAAATGTCGGAGTCGGAGTTATGGTCGGAATCTCTGTTGGAGTTGGCGTCGGTGTCGGAGTTAGTGTCGGAGTTAATGTTGGAGTCACTTCAACTGTCGGAGTTATTGTTGGTGTTACCGTCGGTTCAACGGTAGGAGTTAAAGAAGAAATGGACGCAGACGAAATATTTATGTTGTCCAAAGAAAAAGTTGTCCAATCTCCACCAGAGTCAGAGATATAATTTCCAAACCAAATAATCTTTGGAATACAAGAATTTTTTATCTCTGTTGTAAATATTGGAGTAGTATTACCATATCTTTTATCTAAAAAAACATAATAAAAATTGTCTATTTTAAAAATATCTAAATAGTGCCATTCATGATCTGTCAAAGTGATATTCGATATTGTAATACGCCCTAACAAATCATTTGTTGATACCGTAAAATTTGAACAATAATTTTGAGAACTAGTATTAAAATCATTATAATAAAATTTTAAATTTTCCCCACTACTAGAATCATTCCAAATCCCAAATTGAGAAAAAAGTTTCCCATACGTACCAGTGAAACCAACTCCTAATCCAACTCCTCTATTAGCAACAGAAGGATACTTAAATTTAATTTCAATGTCAAAATCACCAGTTGTTGGAACAATATTATTTTTCGAGATAATAACAGGAAAGTTTGGATCATTCGATGATAAATTTATGCTACCATTGTTATAAACTACTTTTGAAGTCCCAATATCACATATAGATCGATTTTTAGGGATATCATATGAATAGTTACAGTAATACAACCAATTACTATTACTCACAGCTTCAAATGGCTCTTGAAAATAACTTTCTGCAAAACTCCCTTTTACAAAAAATACACTCATCCCAAATAAAAAACATAAAAATCTTAGGTACTTAAACATATTATTATTAATAATAATAACTATCTTTACATAAAATCAATAATCAAATGAAAATTGCAATATTTCATAATTTAGAAAATGGTGGTGCCTTAAATTCAATAAAACTAATAGCACAAAATTTAAAAACGAATAACGAACTAGATTTATATTGTTTTAAAGAAAATATACAAAAAAATTTATTTAAAAATAAATACATATACAAAATTAAAAATAGAGAAA
>Ga0209373_10001161_pt1 | contig 33134 bp, 23 predicted proteins | sample Higcelweek5metaG_FD_187173 | JGI IMG/M metagenome (GOLD analysis project Ga0209373, IMG submission 187173) | Freshwater pond sediment microbial communities from the University of Edinburgh, under environmental carbon perturbations - High... | ecosystem: Environmental > Aquatic > Freshwater >... | reverse complement strand
TTGCCATGGAGCGAGGATCTTCCCGATTATTGCAAAAGATAATAATATATGATATTGCCCCGTTGTCAAATATGCAGCAGGGCTTTTTGAACCCTTGACACAATACGCCAGATTACTTTTCGCTTACCAGAGTTCAAATATGGCATGTCAGAAAAGGCATATCTCAGTGCAATTCTTGATTTATATGACAGAAGAATTGTATCGTATGTAATCGGGCGCAGTAATAATAATCAGCTTGTATTTGAAACATTTGATATTGCATTGGCAGAAAATCCTGATGCGCATCCAATATTTCACAGCGACAGAGGCTTTCAATATACAAGCCCTGCATTTAAAAACAAGCTTCAGCAAGCACATATGATACAGAGTATGTCAAGAGTTGGAAAATGTATTGATAACGGCCCTATGGAAGGTTTTTGGGGAATTATCAAAAGTGAGATGTATTACCTCAATAAATTTTATACATATGAAGAATTAAAGGCAGCGATTGAGAAATACATAGAGTATTACAATAACGGTCGCTATCAGGAAAAGCTTGATTGTATGTCACCAATGGAATATCACAGGCGATTAGCAGCGTAAAAAGATACACCCCAAACATATGAGGTGTACCACAAATAAATTTTTGTTATTTAGTCTGTCTACTTGACAGGGATGGGATCATTATAAGGCTTTTTCCTGTGTATTAAACATTGTATATGCTTATGTGGTTTCATAACTTATGTAATACATTTATATTTTTCTTGGAACAATTTCACGATGCACAACCTTTTCACATTAACCCCTGTTTAGTATTAAAATTTTTATAAACCTGAATAAACTTATACTTAAACCTTTCATATTCAATTTGTGAAAACATTAGAAAACTGTGTAGTTTCCTGAAGTGTGCCAGTTAAACACATTATTCTTTTAATCTTATAGGATCAATATATATTCTTCCCATAGTTTGAGTTTCCTTTATTTTATTATCTAGCATTTTAGCAAATGCGTACATACTTTCCGTTACTAAAACTATATCTTCTCCATCTATCAAAATTGTAAACTAACCTTTCCAATTTGAAGCGCTTTGGCAGAATCCACGGAAAATTCATTAACCGAAATAAAGATATTAAAATTAGTCTCGCTTATTATACTATGTCATTTCTTAAGACAAAAGAAGTATAAGTCGGAACTAAAATCTGTTCATCTGCATACCCATAGTATTTAAATCCTGCATATCTGATCGACAAATTCCTTCTACTTGTTCATTCAATTGTTGGGGGTTGAATCTAAGTATAGATTCAACAACAAAAAGGAGTCATTTAAACAGCCTTGGTCTCATGTTTTAAATTTTTGTCGGATAGGTTCAATGTTTGATAATATTGGAGAGACTTTTCAAGTTTGTTTGCATATATAATTAACCCATTGATTTGTCCTTAAAGTAGCATTCTCAACTACTTGACTTGTAACCGCCTTTCTACATATTTCCTCAGCTACAAATCCAGCAGTATTCAACAGTTTAATAAAAGTCATTGAATTTGAATACCACTGAAAGTATCTCCCATCTCCTTTATATGCTCCGCCGATTTCTTCTTCGCTCTCTAAGCGATATTTTAAATTTCCAATTATAGCATTAATAAAAAGGATGCCATCATCTTTTAGGATTCGCTTGAATTCGCTTAGAACCGGGAGTGCTTCATCTGTACGGATATGAACAAATGATGAGCAAACCCAAAGAGCATCAAAGTAATTATTATCAAAGCAAAGGTTATGCATGTCTTGCACGTTAAACTCAATACTATCATTTAATTTCTTTGCCAATGAAATCATGTTTTCTGAAAAATCAACTCCCACAATATTAAATCCATGATTGTTAAAATACAAACTATATTGCCCAGGACCGCAACCTACATCTAATATTCTTGCATTTTGTGGAAGGAAACTAATAAATGTATCAGCGAGTTCAATATCAGGGTTATTTGCCCACTCATTTGCGTAAGATTCGGCAAGATAGTTGTAGGCTTTTTTATTCTGTTCGGCAATATTATTCATGATACACCTCCAATGATCTTATTTATTTCTTCAGCCCATTTTGAGGTAGAAAAAATGCTTTGCGGATCATTAATATATCGGAGAATGACCTGCGCAGTAACTCTATCTGTGAAGCGCAAACTTGCAACTCTTGGCTCGTAATAGATTCTTTCTATTCGGCGATTAAATCTATCAGCAATTAAAAAATCACTCTCCGAGTTTAACCTTACCAAGCAAAACCTAAAGGATTTCAACAAAAAGTCAGCGACGCAATCCATATCCACGCTTTTTGGATTTTGTTTCATAAATCCACTTACAGTTGACAATTCAATGACAATCCCATCAATACCTTGACATCTAGCCACATATTCGTTCCATTGAAATGTATTAAAGATTTCATGCGGAACAGCATCTATTACACTAAATGTACCTTCATAACCGTATCTTTGAACGATGGAACTTAGGGAAATTTTTTGATCGTCATTGAGCAAAGAGTAGCCAGATATATAAAACAAATCTGTTGGCAAAGTAATGAATTTTGTCATATTACTATATAAAGAACTAAATATTTTTTCGTTAGTACCTCTATCTGCAATTAGGATTCGCTTATCATCTGGCTGATATAGTATTATAACTTTTCCCGTTTCTCCAACATTTGGAATGTTTATTAGTTTGACGTTTTTTTGTTCAAAATAAGACTTTATTGACTCACCAGCAACATCATTACCTAATGAACATATCAGCCTAATTGAATTAAACCCAGCTTCTTGAGCAGCTTCAGCAAAGAATGCACCATTACCTCCAATATTTGACGAGATATCAGAATATATGCAAGCATTGCCCAAATCACCTAAAGTAACATGCGATATGTCTGCTATATAATCAATGTTTACGTCACCTAAAATGACACATGTTAGTGCTTTCATAATATCTCCAACCTCTTTATGTATTATTTTATTGCCATATCCAAAGTGTTGTGAAAAATGCTCTTCGACTCAGAAGTATTATATTGCAGTTTCCAGTTGTACTTTATAGGTAAAAAATAAGCGAGCATCATTCTAAAAAACTGGTGTGGTAGTGTACCGACAGAATAAACCCAACCGTGACTATTCTGCAATTCGTAATAGATGTATGGTTGTCTATTGTCAAAAAAAGATTTCAATGTTAATCTATCACCCTCAACCTTTTTTGATGAAACAAATCCACACTTTTCTATGTAACTATCCACATTAATATATTTATTAATTGGGAGTGCATGAATATGAGCATGATCAATACAAGAGCCTGCAGAATTCTCAACTACTGCACCATGTTCAAAAAAAATATAATCCTTTTCCTTAAATACAAAGTTTGTTAAATAGTTTTTTGCAATTTCAAGAGATTTATAAATATTGTCATCGACAGCAGCAAAACTATTTAAATGATCTTTTGTAATAATCAAAAAATGCCCAATGACCAAAGGAGCGATATCGGGTACAATATAGATATTATCGTCTTCATAGATAATGGAATCTTCACTCGGCAACCCAATTGATTTGTTGAGTAAAAACCTTCCTTCATTGCAAAAATAACATGTGCATTCCATACCTGTCTCGCTCCTTATTGTATTTCCTATTTCTTTGGTAATCACATTTGCCCATATGGGGTAATGATTAAAATGGAATTACTTATCACTTATTATGATGCCTTATGAGGAATTTTTCCATAACAGGAATAATATCTGGTATCAAGTCATAAGTCATGGCATCTTCGATTGGTACCCACCGCATGTCGCTTAGAAAATCATCTTCAACTTGTCCACTGGAATTGATAGTTGTTGTTTCTGCATAGCATATACTTGCTACAGCGACAATCTGGATTTCTTCTTTAACGTTGTTGCCAAGTTGCTTATTAATTTTCCATGTCCAGATGGCAAAAGGTTCTCCAACTGTGATGTCCAGTCCAACCTCTTCCTTAACTTCTCGTTTGATGTGTTCCTCTACGGATTCCCCAAACTCCATGCGACCACCTGGAACTTCCCATTTGTTGGGGTTCTTAGGATCATCTTTTGATTTTTTTACCATTAACAAATTACCCTCTTTAACGATAAAAGCCTTTTGAGCAAAGTTGAATGCACTCATTTTAGTCTCCTCCTAATAAATTTGAAATAAAATTGGATATCTCCATTTTTAATTTCTTGATTTCTCCAGGTTTTAGACCATATATATAACTACGTATATGTTTTATGTCAAAAGGGAAATCGTTTCTATCTTGCGAACACATAAATACAGGTTTACCTAATGTGTGAGCTATTCCCAACTCATAAAAAACATTAGGATTTTTCCCAGTACAGTCTGCAATTATAAATTTTGCTTGATTAATTTTTTTCCATACTGTTTGAATAATGATATCATCCGTATATTCTTCATCACTCCTCCAAGTTGAAAAAGACCCTACTGCTTCTTTGAAAACTTCATAAACATCATCAGACCATTCTGCCCTAAAGGGCATAACAACTACTGCCAAGTCATCTTGAACAACAGTGTTCTGATCTGGGAAGAATTTTGGGTTTACAATCATAAAAGTTTCCTCCTTTAATTTTGTTCTAAAAACTAATTTATTAAAATTCATTAGTAACAATAAAGCGTAGTAATTCTCCCAAAACATAACAGTAAATGGCTCAACATCGTCACCATAAGCCTGCCTTGATTGCACAACTGTAATAATTGCTCTGATGTCTGGTATTAAAAAATTTGTGTATTCAAATTCAAGCCATCCGGCGCAAATAAAATTAATTACTGAATTCAAAAAAATTAGATGTTTATTTATGCTGAAACTATCGCGAACACCAAGTGACGGAATAGAAAATTTTTCTGTAATAACAGCATTGTTTGCAGTATTACCATACTTAATGATTTTCTTTAGTAATCGGGTTGCTTTATTAAGCAATTGATTGTCAAAAACATCCAAAGATTCTGACACAGCCCATAATGCCATTATCATTGAATCAATATTACTGCTTGATATATCCAGAGCAAATATCTTTTCAAACGTCAGCTTTGTTGATGATATTATTGGATTATCTTTTGCAACAAAGTTTTTAATAGCAATAAAAGCTGTTGCCGTCGACAAAATACTTGTATTTTCAGAAGAAAAAGCTATCCTGAACTGTAGCTTGCCGAAATCAAACAGCGATAATAAACTATCTAAAACATCTGCAACAACTCTATCATTTCGGTTTTCAGAATTAATGTGGCTCGATGCAAGCAAAAACTTTGATAGTTTGTAGGAAACATTTACTGCTTTCTCTCTTTGCCGTTTTTGTGCAACTCCAAAATTACTATTTTCGTCTATAACATAATCTTTATCAAACGCCCTACAAAGATTTAGTGAATATACTCTATTTATTATATCAAGAGAGCTATCTTCTTCGCCAAATTCGGATAATAACACAATTCCTTCACATGAAGCATAAATTCCTGCAAGATCTACATTTTCCCATTGTTCATGCCAACCTATTGCATCTTCGTCCCACACTGTTCGAAGAGTTTTGTTTCTTATTCGCTTAATTCCTACACGGCATGCTTCCAAAGCAGCATCTGCCACCTCAGTATATTTCATTTCCACTCACCTCCATGACTAAAACTTGAAAAACGAATACCAAAACTAGTACATAAATTTTAACAATTTGCATCAACAAGCAATACAAACCGAATGTGCAAATTAACGCCTCCTGAAGATTTAGCTTCACCATAGGCAGTCGTTCAAGCCTGTCCTTATCGCCATTTGTTCACTATAGCCATCAACGTATATAAAGCTAACAAATAATATTATAGGTACCTTTCCATAATTATGGTATAAGCATGTTATATCATTAGTTTAATAACATTTAATTATAATCAATTTATTATATCACATATTTCTAATATTTTCAACCTTTTTTTGCAGAATATTTACAAATATTCCCGACAAATTTCGACAAATATATTTCTATACATTAAATGCGCAGTTTGGTATTCACGAAAAATCCATGGTCAACATCTATTCCCCCGTTCGCATGAAATATATATAAGGGAAAGTATGCAAGCAAGGAGGAACTGCCTATGCGTTATATCAAGCACATAACCCCGAACAGAAAAATCCCATAAAACAGCAATTGTCCACTGACGGAACCGAACTGCCTGTTCTGAATTCACTTTAAATCCAATAGCAATGATTGCATCAAGATTGTAATATTTTGACGTTTGATATAGAATGGTAATCATTTTTTGTATTGCCTTGACAGTGTTTTAGGCAATGTACTTCAATTGATTGTTCTCCTACTTGAGAAGTGAATGTCAGAAACTCAACAGTACTATTTCGTATCATAATCATTTTTGAATTATCCATAACGATAATCTTCTTAAATTTCATAGATTACAGAATAACCTATATAAATGTAGCATGGCCGATATGGAAGCAACAAATCAATATTCTGTGGTAAACCAAACGCACCATTCACTATTTTCCTGTTCGCTTGTTTTCTTTGACAAGAACAATTGTATACACTTCTTCATGGCATCATATTCATCCAAGGCCTCTTAAGCCGTATGCACCATTAAGCCGTAAATGCCACAAGTAATAGCATAGGGTGCGCATCCGTCTTTTTCAAGAGTGATTCTAGCACCTTCACGCAATTCTTCATCATAGAGTATTATTCCATTTTCTGGTCCGCGATTTTGTATGGTTATACCGTCATCATATGGTTTCCACATAATTTTCTCCTTTTATCAACTTTTGTTCATATCCGAAATCTCTTTGAATACTTTAGGACTGCATTAAATAGCTTTTAAAAACCTTCTGCTCTCTTAATTTTTTCAGCAGCGACTCAATTTCTTTTGCTTTTTCAAAGGATTCAATCAAAATTCCCATTTCTATATTCCCCCGCATGCCATGATAAGATAGATTTGCAGAAGAAATCAGCGACTTATATCCATCTACCACAATAAGTTTGGCATGTAGTGCAGCCATCTTGTCGTCATCCGGTTTGTTGTAATAAAAAATCTTAATAAACTTACTGGCATAATCAGTCATTCGTTTTATAACATCTTGATGCTTTTGTATATCATTTAAATACAGTTTTACATATACCCCTTGAGTACTCTTCCGAATGATTAGTTCCATCATATATTCAAAATATTCAGAAATTGAATATCCGGTTAGAGTAATGCTTTTCTCAGCTTCGGTAAGAATATTGTTTACTACAGATTTTGTCTTTCTCGCCTTAATATTAAAACTGCTGGGCGCAGTAATCACTAGCTCACAAGATTCTTCTTTGACAGAATAAAGTTTACATGCAATTTGCAGAATATCCATAATCTCGTGTATAGTAAAATGCGGATATCTTTCCTCAATCAACTTAATTGATTTTTTAAAAGCTATGTGGGAACCAGTTAGGGTAAAATGATGTATTTCATCCTTAAGTGTTTCTGCTATGAGCGCAATACCTAAATCATCATTCCACATAATTCATTCACCAATTCCCTAAAATATCCGCAGGATTCTCTCTCCGGTACTGGAACCACTAGCGCACGATCGAGTAATCTGTTGCCATTCTCGCAAGCTGTTTCGGATATCATTGTGCAAGAGTGGCAAGCGACGCCATTAAGTCTATCTTTTGTTGGAAAATTCATGAAGCACTCTGGATCAGTTGTGCACGCTAAAGCATTTTGAAGGGCACTTTTTAAAAGCGGTAGGAATTTATCCATTTCTCCCATCTCAACAAGTCCACCCAGAGACCCTTCTTTATCGGAGCTTCCTGTGTAAATAAGCACTCCGCACATTAAGTCACTGCTATAAATTCTCTCCTTGATGGCGGATGATGAATATCCGGATTGCATAGACATTTCCTTAATTAAAAGATGAGCAAATGTATGAAGCAAAACATACTCTGCATTTCTTTCTTTATATTTCTCCCAACCCTTGCTTTTACAAAAATCTGCATAAAAATACTTGTATCTATCAGAAAGCACTTTCACCTCAGGTATGCTCAACCATTTATTTAGGGCATTTTTGTTGAGTTCAATAAATATGCCCTCTCCGTTAATCTCAACTGCAGGCAACCAAGATTCATGACCAGTTTTCTTATTGAGTTTGCAGATATGGTTTGGCTCATCCACTTCTGGCTCAGGAGCTTCCATTCGCATAAATCCCAACAATACCATCACCTCTCGAAGACGATGTATTTTAATAAGCCTAGAAAAATATTTGTCCAATCCATTGCTAATATCAACTTCTTCAGCTTTAAAATATTTTACGTCTCTTTGATAAGCTAAATCTTCATGATTAATGATGGCAGCATATTCCATTTCCTTAATCTCTACAAACTCTTTAATTTTGTTTTTAATCCTTGTATATGCATCATCAAACTCTTGACGACTAAATTTATTTGTAAAGTATTTTTCATAAGCCTTTTGCAAGCCCACTTCTCCAAAATCCTCTTCATACGACTCAATGACCTTACGGTTAGCGTTTATAACATCATTAATAGGATTTGTCCATGGCGGTATTGAAATAGCACTGCGAATTACAGGAAAATAGACGTTAGATGCACCTCTTTGAGAAGGAATAGCAAGCTTCTTGCATTTTTTGTTTTTATCTAGAGGGCGGTGCGGGTGATGACCTGTGCATAGTATACCATCAAGGTTTTCGTATTGCATCGCTCCGCCCATGCTTCTTTTTGCGCCACATGAACACTCAACAAACATTTCACTTAATGAGGAAGTTCTACCTGTCGAAAAAAGTCTTAATTTAGCTGTACAATTAAAATCACCATGGTGAACCCATCTTGACCATGGAAAATCATCCATGTGTCCATCCTCGCAGGCGGTAATAAATCTTGAAGGGTACGCATCCCAACCGCAATGCGGGCACTTTGCTCCTTTGTCCTTAATGTATTTGTCGCGGTCGAAATTCACTCTGATGTCAAACAGGGCATTGCATCTAGAGTTAGTACACACATGAAAATATGGAAAAGAGACAACAGGGATATCCTCATATTCGCTTGTCTTTGGTGTTTTGAAATTATATACACCGAGATAGTTCGCAAGACGGTTATCTATGATTGTTTTGCCTGTATCTTTCCAATAATCAATGTCAAGTACTGTAACAGAATCATTTTTCGCATCCATAATCGAACCCGGTCCGTATGTAGTAATCAATTGGTTCGGTCTTACCTCTCCGAGTTTATTCCAATTCATTTAGCAATCCTCCTCGTTAAAGTAAAATATAGTAGATGCTCGCTCAACCTCTCTCATGGAATTCAAGGTTGGCTTCTCCATTGGTGTACAATATTTGTCATAATAGTTTAACAAACGATTAACCCGTTCTAATCCTTGATCGCTCGTGAAATAAGTTAATGTTTTTTCTTCACTACTCAACTCTTTCCATTGATCTACGAACTGGTCTATTTCACTCTCAACGTCATAGTAGGCTTTATGTGCAATCACCTTAACACGGTTCAAAATTTCTGACTTTATTTTTAGCAGAATATCCTCTGTAATGTTTGTTATTTCATTTGCACCGGAATTGGGAGCCATATCTTCATTTTGCAGTCTTAACAATGCTACAACTACAGCATGAAGAACCCTATCTCTAGCGCGTGCTGAGAAAGGCGTTGCAGTTGTACCCTCAACATATCGGTATAATTGCGAATGAAATCCTTGAAAGTTTTCATAATGAGATAAATCACGAGGCCGGTATGGATTATAAACAGTAAAAACAATCCCAGGAAAAGTCCGCCCAACCCGGCTAGTTGCTTGAATATACTCTGCATTCTGCTTAGGCTGTCCCACGACAGTCATTAAACCAAGTCTGTCAACATCCATACCGACAGCTATCATATTTGTTGCGATAACCACATCATAGCAATCCTGTTTGTTATCAGCTTTGTTTTTGTCATAGGAAATGGTCAACTCTTCCAGCACTTTAGCAATCTCATAAGAAGGAATTCTAGATGTAATTTCTTTTGTTCTCCTTAAAAATCTGCGCGTGTCATGACCATATTTTTTCTGCAGCCTTTCAATGCGGCTTTTTATATCATCTTCAAGCAAACGAACGGCACCGCCGAGTTCTCTAATGCTGTTGAAGTAACCAATCAAGGTATAATAAGGATCGATGTAATCTTTATACTCTTCTTGTTGCGATAAATTAAACGCTACTTCAAGGATAATAGAATATGTACGAAGTAAAGTGGTCTTTACAGATTGACCATTGCCGCATATTCCAACATATTTTCTGAATGGCTTTTTAGATAATGGTATTTCCTTAATAAAATAAGAGTCACAACTATCAAATCCACTAGGAGGGAATTGACAATAATCATTTCTGCCATATAAGCATTTGATCTGCTCTCCGGCATTTTTAATAGTAGCAGTAGAAACAATATATTTTGGAAGAACTTTTTGCCCATCAACAGTTAAAGAGCACAGTTCTTCGATTATATTTTCATAACCACCGTAAATAGTGCCAAGCGGCCCCGTAATTAAGTGCAACTCATCCTGAACAATTAGTTCTGGTGGATAAAAAGGCTTAACAGAAATAACTTCAGCTCGCGGTAAATTGCCAGCTTTATTATGACGTCTAACATGCTCTTCGCCTTTTGCAACGTAGCCACATCGCTCACAATACCTGTCAGCATTACCAAAAAGCAAGCCTGTTTTTTCATCCCATGGCAGTCTAGCAAACTTATCTACCGTTGCTATTATCACAGTCGGACATTTGCGGTATATCTCGCTGTCAACGAGATATACTGGCAAAGGGTGATTATTATGTTTATAAAAATAGCATTGTTTATTTGAGCACGTTATTTTCACGGTTTGCTTTTTAGAGTCTACTTCGTAGTCCGACTGCTCGATAGGTTTGCCACAGCAAGGACATATAATCACTTGTTTTGAAACCTTGCGCATAAAATCTTTCTTTTTATCTTTGTCATCGTAATCGTTAAAATTATTAGGGGTAACCCCTCCTCCAACCCAAAATCCAATTGAAATTCTACTGTTTCCATAAAGTTCTGGATGTTTTTCACGAATCATTTCAGCGGCTACAACTAACTTCATCAATCGATCACGCTGTTGTGTAGTCAGCAGTCTTAACGTGTACCGTAAAAATACAGTTACACCACCGTCTTTTTCATATTCGCCGCATAATGCTGCCGTTAACCTGCGATATCCGATGACAAAAGCAATTAATCCTAAGTATGCTTCTGTCTTGCCGCCGCCTGTTGGAAAATACAGCAAATCCACATTTTTTCTTTCGTCAAAAGTGGGCGACACACATCCACATAAATTTAACAAAACAAAAGCAATTTGAAACGGACGCCACTCGCTATGATCATCCTTTGTAAAATCACTTAAGCTGCACGGAATATCTTCGCCATTCTTTTTACCAAACATAGCAATACTTCTTTGCATATACATTGCTTGATTCATAAAGCAAAATGCAGAGAATGCATTGTCATCTGCAGACAACAAGTAAATACCACGCTGAATCCTTTGCTGTGCAATATTGCATTCGTTTATGATTTCATGTCCTTTGCTCTCAAAGTTAGGATCATCCATAGCTTTGTTTGCTTTTAGTGTCTCAATCCAATTTTTATATGAATCAGCAAGTTTTGATAGCCGCTCTATTATTGCTGCCTTGTTTTTAGAGACGGACATGAATCGCATGGAAAATGTATTTTTCTCAAACTCTGCAATATTAGGACTTACGCCGTTAATCTCATATTCAGGGATAAACATACTCCTAATGACCGAAGCATTTTCTGACTTCTCTTCTTTATCCCAAGTTGCCGCACAACCACGTCCTCTTGCAAATACCGCGCGACTCGTATAATAATACTCGTCAGATAGTTCAGTGTTACGACAGCTGTGCTCCGGCAAGAATATCGATGCTTTCTGTCTATCGCACAATGTCAATTCTACTTGGAAAAGGACTTTTGCATATTCCTTTTCATCATCACTTATCATGCGCTGATTATATAGGTAAACAGAAATCATTGTATTGCCGTTTTCTAAATCAACCTTAATAATATGTAGCACTAAACGTGGGTCTGTGTTAAGTGGTATTTTATTAAACCGCTCAAAAGAAGATATATCTATGGTTACAACTTCATTTTCCTGTTCACGAATGTATCTTGTTTCGGTTACTTCTTTTTCTACACCCTTGACAACAACTAGCACTTTAGCAGATTCTTTCTTATATGATCCCCAAGCAATGTGTGCTTCAATCATTTTAACGTCCGATTTGATATAACTTGACACACCCATTGAAGATTGCTTCTTAAAACCACACTTCACTTTAGTATCATCAGGGTCTACATCCTCTACCGCAGCGCCAATGTCGTTTTCACCGTTAAAATCTGTTTCAAAGTTCTGGGAATCATAGCGTTCATCTTCAGAAATTTCACTATCAGCCGGAAATAGCATACCCGTTATATAACTACTTGTTGGCATTTCGTCCAACTCTTCATTCTCACTTTGAGGCCCAATTAAGTCCATACACACAGCTTTGAGAATTTCTTCTCTCACTTTTGCATACTTAAAAGCTGCAACATCTGCCATATTATTGTTCCTCCTCTATCATTTTTGCTTTTCCAGCAGTGTACTTGAAAGTGTTTCCAAGGATGATTTCTTCTCCGGGAATAAGGCGGAATATCCACTGCTTAGCGTCAGAATCTTTTTTTGTGGCACATTCACACCATTTAATTGCCGCTTGAGCTTTTTCTACTACATCTTCATCAGTAGTACGGTTGGACGCTTTGACTTCAATCATATATTTTGCATCTTTTGTTTCTACTAAAAAGTCAGGATTATATTGTTTGCCTGCCTTATAGAATAATCCTAACTGGTTAAGCGGAGGTTTTATGAATCTAAGTACCTCGCCATCTTCTTCCAAAATTACGGCAAGCCTACGTTCATCATCGCTATCAAATGAGTTCTGGGGGTAATACGATCTTTTATATCCTTCAAACAGATATTGACGAATATTCTTTTTATCATCAATTTCTTTTTTATAGGATACAATACCGTTGATTTTCATATTTTTCACAAATTTACCAAACACAATCAAGTCCTTTTGAATTTGATAGATGAATTCCGTGTGTTCTTCTTTTGCAGCATATATTTGCTTTTTCAAGTCGTTAATAATAACCGTTGCATATCGTCGAATAATTTTTTTCTTCTGATCATAGTCACCTTCTATCAGTTTTAAATATTGATTTATAATATCTAGAATATACTCAGCATCATCAGCGCTAAACTCGGGCACTGAATCAAGTAGCATACATGCTAGGGCATTTTCAGGCTCATCTTCTAGCAAAGTGTCTGCCTCCACGGCAGAAAGAATCCTCTCGTTTATAACATCATATCTTTCAATCTTCGAAGCAGCAATATCAAAATCCAAAATGTTGCGCTTAACAGAAATCGGCTTAAATTCAACTGTAGAACTGTAATTAATGCTAATTTTAGGCACTGATATAGCAACTTGAGATAATTGCTTCAATTTTTCCGCAAACTCTTCTTTTTTTAGAGCAGCAGTTTTTGGTTTTGGCGCTGTCACAGGTGCGGTTGGTATAATGACATCAGATGCTAATTCAATCCCCTCCTGTGTCGGTGTTTCTACATTTTCGTTATTACCTAAATCGAAAAGAGTCATCTGCCCTTCGGTGCCCTTATTATTTTTGGTAACAGTTACTTTTTTCGAATACTCTGCCAAATAGGACTTATACATATTTTCGACCGTCTTGGTGTCGTTAAAATCTTGAAATGATTTTACATTGGTTTCTTGTATGGCAATGTCAACGAGAGATATCTGATCGTTTTCAAAACCGGCATTCACTTCAATCAACGTGGTTTCTGGCACATCTTCATCATCAAGATTCCGTTTTTTGAAAATGGGGTTATCCTTGATATCATCAATAATTTCTCGATAATGATCGTGCGCCACTATATCTAGGGTATCCACTTCTTCAACACCAGTAATCTGCCCAAAGGGTAAACGAAGTCCACGTCCAATGGTTTGAAGTGCTAAAATTTCACTTTTAGCGGCATTGAGCGGAATAATAGTAAACAGGTTGTTAACATCCCAGCCCTCTTTAAGTTTATAAACGTGCAAAACAATTTCTATTGGGTTAGTATTTTCCTCTATAGTAAGTAGTTTTTGAATGTTTTCTTCTGTTTCAACACTGCCCGTGCTGGAGTCTATCTGAATAACTTTGCCTACATATCTACCCCCAAAAAATGCATCAGAATCAATCTTTTCTCTTATCTTCTTTGCATGGGTTGTATCTTTACAAGCGACCAAAACAATTGGCTTCACTTGCTCAAGGTCATTATCTATGCAGTATTTGTATACCACAGCTTTTCTTCGCTCATGCAGCTTTATGCCATCTTTTAGCTTCATTTCTTCAATATCATCAGCAGAGTAACCAGCCGTGTTTGTTCTGCCCATAACGACAGGTATTTTCAAATACTTACCCGCACCCTTTGCAAGGTCAAAGCGGTAAATGATATTGCGGTTACTGTCTTTTGGCGTGGCAGTAAACTCTAAACCCAGGATAGGGTTGAGATAATCAATGGCTTTCATTGAAGCAGGAGCATAGTAGCGATGAGCTTCGTCCATGCAGATAACAAGGTCATCAAAATTCTTAAGTACGTCTGCAAAAGAACCTCCCAACGTTTCTTTGTATTCATGGAATTTAAACTGTACATCACCACGCGAAAAAATCTTTCCTATATTGAAGATAAATAGCTGAATTTCAGACGTTTTTTCCAGAACAATTTCACCCTGCTCATATTTCACAGGGTAAGACAAGTAGTTTTCACCATCATATATTTTGGGTCTGCCCATTTCAGCTTCTAATCCTTTGAACATATATTTCGGGTGACTTTGTACGGTTTCTTTCCTTAGCTTATCATAAATAGTGTTTCCGGGAGTAAGAATAAAGAAATGCTTGTACCCCTTTGTTTTGTACAGATAATAAATAGCTGCACCCATCAAACGTGTTTTGCCAATACCCGTTGCCATATCAAAGCAAAATGAGGGAAATTCAAACTCGTTTGCTACATTAATGGTGCGCTTTCCTTCACAATTTTCGGTTGCTGCCGTTTCTGCATTTTCTTTGGTAGTTGTTTTATAATCAAGGTTGGAACTAATGGCATCTAAGTACTTCAGTGCCTCCAATTGTGGCTCACGCAGGCTCATTGCCCAATTGATTTTATTGACAATGCTCATTTATTCCACCTCACTTTCGAAGTTGCACTTATCCAATAGGTCTTTGGGTATCTTTTTAAGCTCAACATTTTCTGGGGTATTCATATTACTTTGCATCTTAGTGCAATAAATAAGCAACGATTGATTTTCACCCAGCGTTTTAGTTAATGACATGATGTATTTACTGTTTACAAACTCCGTGGTAACATGAATAAACCGGTTTTCCGAGGAATGGCCGTGAAATTCCCCTACAGGCTGGTACTTAAAACCCTCTATTTTGCATATAGCCTCCGCTACCATTTCAAATGTGTATATTGGGTTTAACTGATAAACCGGAAGTAATTTATTTTTCACAAGAAGTGGCTCTGCAAGTTCGTAAAATTTGAAACCGCCACCGCCTTGCCAGTTTACATCAGTGGAAATACCACCACCGTCTGTTCCATCGACAATACCTTTTAACCTTGGTAGGCATAACTCGTAACATTGGTTCCTTAATTCTACTCCAATATAGTTTCTTTTCATTTTGTGTGCAACTGAAATAGTGGTACCAGAACCAGAAAAACTATCCAATACCCAATCACCTTCATTGCTAAAATGTTTTAAGATGATTTTCAATAATGCCTCAGGCTTTTTTCCACTTCTAAAGTCTGCATTTCCTTCAAGTCTACAATTACCAAAATCACCTGCAAGGTCATAGAAATTATTTATTGGCATTTTTCTTTGTAAATTCCCAGATGCCAATTTCTCCAAAGGAACGCCTTGGTAGTACTTACCTTTTGTTGCACCTGCTTTTTTGGGTCCAGTGAAATAGCGATAGTCAAACTTATCGTCGCCAATGCCAGACACCTTATATAGTACCCCATAACCATCAGTTTCATATCTGCCAGTTAAAAAATCTCTGAAGAATCTTCCAGAAGAATTACCATCTAAAATTGTGCCAGACGCCCATATTTCTTTAAGTCCATCCTCGTTACCTTCAGTTTGCACAACCTTGTACTCATCAGCAGAAAATTTTACGACCTTTTTGCCACCGAGTTCAATTTCTTCTCCTTTTCCTAATTCTTGAATATGAAAACAAAATTTTACATAATCCCCATCTTCAACAGGTAAATTTGGAGATGCACCATAGCGTTTTCTGTAAATATGTATTTGCTCAATCTCCTTATGAAAATCCATATCGGATTTAAGCGTTTTATTTGGATATCGAACCCTAATATAAAAAGTAGTAAGATAATTATCTCTGCCAAAAACTTCATCAAGTAAGACCTTTAGATATGCACTTTCACTATCATCAATTTGACAACAAAAGAAACCATCATCGGCTAGAAGTGCCTTTAATGCCTCCATTCTTGGCTTCATAATACTTAACCACATAGAATGCTCTAATCCATCTTCATAATGTTCAAATGCATTACCAGTATTATAAGGTGGGTCGATATAAATACATTTAATCCTTCCTGCGAAATCTTGTTCCAATGATTTTAGAGCTAGCAGATTGTCACCATGAATCAGCATATTCTCGGCATCGGGGTCACCGTATGATTTGTCTTTATCTTCAACAAGAATCCTTGGTTCCAGCTTCTCCTCTTCATATTTACCCACCCAAGTTAATTCCAACTTTCCCTTTTTCTGCATATGTATCCTCCTTAAAATTGCACAAGAACCCTTGTAACTAGCATAGGGTCAATGGCAAACTGCTTTTCAAATTCTTGTTTTATATCATTGGCTTCCAATTGCACTTGCGCCATGTAATCATGAAACTGAAATGTTATATCATCTTGTTTTTGTTTCAACTGATCTATTTTCTTCTTCAACTTGATTTTTTCTCTAAAATTCTTTTCCTGTGAAAGCAAAACATTTATTTTGTCCATTTTCAGTCTGATTTCACCTATCCGCAAGTTATACTCATCTTGACGCAGAGAAACCCAATTATCAATCTTGACGTTGTTACTCTCAACCATCTTTTCATACTTTTTATAATACTTGCTAAGTTCTTCTTTACAAATAATATTAACGCATTTAGTAACTAAGTATGGATCCATAGCATAATCGGTAAGTTCATTATCATTTAAGGTACTGAGTTTTCCAATGATTTCATTTTCCGATAAATCAAGTGGATTGCATTGCAAATCAAACACCTTCAGTACCGGAGATAATAATTCATACTTATTATAAAATTCTCCAATAATAATATATCCATGCTGGGTAAGTCCATTTATAATTACCCGATTCATTTTATAAGTGATGGGATAGTGTTTAGTTGACTTTACTTTTGAAATATTCGTCCAAAATGTCTTATCTTTTAAATAATTATCGATATCCTTAAGAATTTTTTCAAATTCTTTTTTATGATCATTTTCAGAGAATCTTGATGTAAGCGTTTTTAAGTCCTTTAGTTGTATATTTCTTTTTCTGTCCAAATCCTTTTCAAGAGCCTTGAATTCCTTATTGAATTCGGCAGGATTTTTGCAGTGTTGATAAATTTGTAACACACGCTTCTCAAAATTCTCTCCGCTTTCTAAAAGCCCAATCGCCTTGTCGGATGCACCGAATACGCCTTGAAATAACTCGAATTTTTGAGACAGGATATCATATACTCTTTTATCAGCTACATTCTCTGTGTTGAGTAGGTTGATAACCACAACGTCGTTCTTTTGGCTATACCGGTGACATCGGCCGATTCGCTGCTCAATGCGCTGAGGATTCCAAGGCAGATCGTAGTTTATAACTGTATTACAAAACTGCAAATTTAAACCCTCTGAACCGGAATCAGTAACCAACAGTATTTTATAGTCATTTTTAAATGCATCAACAACCGCATTTTTAATTTCAACGCTTCTACTGCTTAGAGCTTCACCATATTTTTTCGATTTCCAAGCGCGGTATATTTCTTTTGTCTTGGAATCATTCATGCTACCATTAAATAACAAAATTGCATCGTCAAACCCTAAAGCAGATAGCTCCTCAAACAAAAAGCTCTGTGTTCTTACAGATTCGGTAAATACAACGACCTTTTCACTTGTTCCGATTTCTCTCTGTTTTTCAAAAGCAATACTTAATGCTTTTTGAAGAGCATCTAATTTTGCATTTTTTTGAATTTTATTAGATACTGTTATTATCTGTTCGATTTCATCAATTTCATGTTGAATAAAATCGTTTACTCGCTCTCGGTCATAGAGTTCCTCTGTTGGTTCAACTTCTTCAACATCATAGTCATCATCTAAAAAATCGAAGAAAAAGTCAAGGCTCTTATCAACAGATTCCGTCATAGTTGTTTCCTTAAGTTTTTCCAATCGTTCTTTCAGTACTGTAAATGTACTAGCCACAGCAGAACTGGAGGATGCCAGTAATTTACGGATAACCATGGTAATCAAACTACGATTAGAAACAGGGATAGCATACAGAATTTGCTTTTTTAAATAGTCATTGACCATTTTATATAGGATACCCTCAAGAGGAGTGAGAGTGAAATCAACTGTAATGCAAATTCTTGATTTAAATTGTAAATACTCTGCAACTTCACTACGAAGTGTCCTTTGCAAAATAGGTTCAAGTAGCAATTGTAGCTCTGCATAATCTTGATTTTTCATATATTTTCGGCTAAATACTCGCTTGTCCAAAAATATTTTCTCATCTATAAATTGCACTAACCCAAACATATCTAGCAAAGTATTTTGCATAGGGGTTGCAGTAAGCATTAATTTTGGTATTCCTTTTGAAAACTCAAAGAGTTTAGTTGCTGTTATACTATTGTTTTTATGTATATTACGCAACCTATGTGCTTCATCAAATATTATTAAATCCCATGAAGTCTTTGATAACATTGCTTTTTGCTTTGCTGCAAAATTGTAAGAGGTGATCACCACACCTTTCATATCTTTTGTAAAACCGTGATATTCCACCAAGTTTTGACTATCAAGAATAACTGCATGAATCGAGAATTTCTCATCAAGCTCTATCTGCCACTGCTTTCTAAGCGAAGCCGGCAGTATGAGGAGGATATTCTTATAGCCTTTATTTAACAGATACTTTAATACCAGTCCAGCTTCAATTGTTTTGCCCAACCCGACTTCATCCGCCAGTATGACACCACCATTAAAGATAGCAGAAATCGTGAAAACAAATGCCTCTATCTGATGAGGATTAATATCAATTTTTTCTGTATCTAAGCAGCTGTAAGGATTATTGCTTAGTGCTTGATGTTTTACTTCCCCGTATTCTCTAATCAATATATTGTCCATACAGCCTCCTTATGATCATTCTAATAATTGTCTTTTTATTTGTGTTGCGATTCCTTTTGCCATAAGCGGAGGTACAGCATTTCCTATCTGCACAAATTGTGATGTTCGTGGTCCCTCAAAAAAGTAATTATCGGGGAATGATTGTAGTCTTGCTGCCTCTCGAACTGATATTGACCTGCACTGCTCTATGTCGGGATGAATAAAGTAATGCCCGTCCTTAGATAAGTGAGCCAGCACTGTATGGCAATAAGGCATATCTCCTTCGACCACCTTAAATCTATCCACAAATGATGCTCTATTACGATGTGTTTTCAATTCATCTGGCAAATGGTTATAGTTTAAACGATTATGGCCATTATTCCAAAGTTCAATGGCCCTCCTGTATATTTCCACATCTCTATTTTTGTTAGTTCTGCATATATGATGGGTAAGAACATCCGCTTCCGTTCTAATTTTAAACCTCTTAAGATAATTACTTATTTCTGCACCATCTATATAATTATCAGCGGATTGCCCTCTTTCTAATGGGGGCAAATCATTTAAAACATCGTTAACAACTGCATGAGGGTTTATAACAGGAAAATCAGGGAAGGCATATTCCGTTCCTTTTCTCCAACCTATAATAATAACCCTTTTCCTATTTTGTAGTACTCCAAAATCAACAGCATTTAACTCTCTATATTCAATCACATATCCAACCCGTTTTAAATGACTCTGGAGATTTCTAAATGCTGCCCCATTCTGAGCGGTTTTAATCCCGGCTACATTTTCAAACACAAACATACGAGGTTGATATCGAGTCAAAAACCGAGTATACATTTTATAAAGCTCATTTCTCGGATCTTGTTCCATAGGAATTCCCATACGGTTACTTTGTGCTCTTCCGACAAGAGAATACGCCTGGCATGGAGGACCTCCCACAATGACATCAATATGATTAATGCCGTCCTGTGCCATTATTGTATCAATTTTAGTAAAAATCTTATTGATTGTTTTTGCTGACATTTCCTCGCAAATCAACGTTTTCAATACTTCATCCGGGACATTCTCTAATAATCCCTCCCTTGTTATCAAGCCGCCCATATAATCATAATAACAATTTAGCCTACGTACTTTTTTTAGATAATAGTAAATACTTCTTGTTTCTAATGTTTTTATAGCAAAATGATTCATTTCAACATGCGCAATAGGATTAAACTCTTTTTGCATAAAGCCCTCGGACAGTCCGCCAGCCCCTGCAAATAAATCTATAAAATTTAGATTATCCTTATTCATAATTATTACCGACCTTATTCCCTTTACATTTGAAATTTATTATACAATAATAAATAGGTAATAAAACGTACAGTTATTTATTACCCTTTGTATTCCTATTCTCTCGAAACCGTGCATCTACAGGTTTTTTCGCATTCGTAGGAAGCAACCATGTTTTTCCTGCCTTGACGGCATTCTCTATACGTCCTTGCTCACATAAAAGTGCAATCCTTCTCGCGCTTATACCCCAGAGATTAGATGCCTGTTTTGTAGTCAAAAAACTCATTATGTTCCCACCTTTGGACAAATTTCAACAAGTACATTATATTCTTTTATCTGAATAATGTCAATAGAATTGATGAGTTTAATTCATTTTCATTAGAAATCATAGAAATTTGATTGCGTATATAGATTATAGATTCTATATCTGGAAACATATTATATCACAGCCTATTTTGCAATACACTATCTATCGTAGCGTTTACAAATATTCAAAAAGACAAACCCTCCCAAAATTCAAAGGAAAACAAGAGATGGTTTGTCATTAATATTTTATAATATCAAGAAACTTTTTGGCTTTAATAAGTTTTATGTTTTCGTCTATGAACTCCTTCGTATATATTCTATATCAGAACGCATATTACTTGTCAGTTACTTTAAAATTTAATATCTATTGAATCACTTATAAGTAATTTAAATACTCGTTGAATTTTAAAGTTGATGTCAATTAATAAGGCTATTATTTATAGATAATCGTCTTGTGTCACAACCCCGACTTTGGGCGCAAGACAGACAACAACACCTCCATCCTCATCATCCTTATCATCTAAGAGCAATGCGTAACTGCCATCACGCTGGAACAGCAAGGTTCGCGGTGTGAAACGCTCTGAAGCGTTGCCGTTGGCAAATACACTAAGCAACTTTTCGGCAGTTTCCAAACACTCAGACTCATTCTCTCTAAACTCGTTGTAAGCGTTCTCCTGCTCGGAGGTTACACCATCTTCTTCAAGATAAGCCTTTACTTTAACAATTATATTACAATTATTTCCGAATAATTTTATATTCGTATTTGTTTTCCATCCCGTATTGAACACCAGTTCTCCAAAAGTTACATTGTTCATTTTATTCACCGTTCCCTTTCTTTGCTTCAGAAACTCCACCACAGTGGGAAACGTTATTGTGGACTTCACTCGGTACTTTCTGCATTGTTTTCATATCCTTGCATTCATGCCACGTATATCCGCTTTCCTTTCGCCATTTGACGACTTCTTCCGGCGTACAACCTTTCTGTTTCGCTAATTTAATATCCGCCTTATCGAAGTTATCGGTTCGTGTAGCGGAAAACGGTTCAATTTCAACATCACCTTTGCTAATTTCGCTGAAATTCGGTTCGCCATCCTTGTAAGGAATACTTTCAATACCGTACTTATCAAGTATTTCTTTCCAATTCCGACCATCTGGATTGCTCTTTTGTGGCACATAATCTGGGTCGGGCTTCCACCTAGAATCTCCGCGTTCACCCTCCCAGTGACCGTTTTTTCCTTCAACCGGACAGTTTTTGACGCTTTCATATTTAGGTCCTAACGGTTTATCATAGTTACATTTCGGCTTGTCAAATGATTTATTTTCGGCAAGTTTTCCGAGAGGACATTCCGAAAATCGCTGGACGGCAATCTCTGGTACTTCCTTTAAAACAGCTATATTCATTATAAAGTCCCTCCTCCATTATGACGGTTAAATACAGAGAATATTTCCGGAACATTTTCTGATTGTTTCAATTGCCATTGTTTATTTGCATTTTCATCCAACTCTTTTTCAAATGCTTGGAACCAATCTGATTGTTGGTAATTATCTGTGGTTACACCGTTTGTGCTTTTGCTAAAGTCAGTTAATATATTTTTCAAAAGCCCACGTCGTTCCGTTGGGGTAAAATCTGTCCCCTTATACTTTTCAGCCAAATCATAGGCTTGATTGGCGTTTGCAATAGTCATATCACCATTTGGATATTCCGAATTGTTTGAGTCTGAACGTAATGCAATGACTTCATCACGAAGGTCAATATTCTCTAACGCTGCAGCGAAAACAGCAAAACGGTCAGCAAACATTTCTTCCTGTAATCTTGTAAGTCCTGCTCTTGCACGAAAATCATTTATTGCATGGTGCGCTGTTTCATGTCCGGCTGACAATATCGGCGATTTATTGCCGTACCTCAATGCGTCATTCCATTCTTGTGAAACTTCAATTGTCAATTTATCTTTAATAAATGGTATACCAGATGACCACATGGCTGTCCCATAACCGTTTTCAGTAATAGTATTTTCAGCTTTAACCCGTGATAATCCCCAGTCGCGGCATAGCTCGTCCACCATTGACAAGTACACTTTTGAATCCAGTTCACGAGGATCATTAACTCCGTCATTCCACATTGGATAAGCGATAGATTCTTTAATCCCTGTAAAAGGTACCTCTTTCGCTTTCACTCCTAATGGTTTATCATAATCATTTAATGGTTTGTCTATGATGCAAGCGTTTGCAGTCTGCCCGAGAGGACTTTCGACTAATCTGTTATTACCAACATCAGACGTTTCCTTAAACTTGAAATCACTCATCAAATAGCCCCCCTTACGGAATCAACCCATTGCATATAAATTCGTTCACGAGTTTCTGCTTCATCCTGCCCCATGCTTAAATCTTTCATAAAACACTGACTTAACGCAAGCACAAATTCTGTCGAAGCGGCTGGAATAAAGGAATGAACAACCTCTACAAGTTTTTCAGTCAGTTCGGTATTATCAACAACAGTTGAAACGATATTCTCAACTCGCGCACGAACACCTAACAAATCGGACAACCGACGGGATAACTTTCTGAAATTATCTTCACTCCAAAGAGACAACTTACCACTCGACTTAAACTCGGCAATCTGCTCCTCAATAAATTCACGGTTGCGAGTCGACAAACTGAGAATTTCTAAATTTTGTTCAACTTCACTGACATCAAAATCTAACCGTTCTCCCATTCTGCCTTGAATTAACAGGTAAATAAGCTGTTGTCTTATTTTATGAATATCTTTATGTACATTATCAAACGTCCATCTAAACTGTTTCTCGGCAATACCGCATTTGCTTACTTTTACTAAAACAGGTTCAACCCAGTCATTCTGATAAATCGCCGCAACGCCACGTTCAAGCTTTGAGAGTTCCTTTATCTGTTCCTCTTCAAGACTTGCAGCAAGTCCTACAAGTTCACGATCACTCTGTTCTGGCAGGCGTAGAATAACTTTTGTATTAGTATTACGGATAACTGACATATCTAACAATCCAGGTGATTGATCCGCAATAATGAATCCTTCGCCGTAGGTTCTCATTTCGGCAATTGAATTTGCGAGTAATTCCACAGACTTTCCAAGAAGGTTAGAACTTTCGGAAGACTGCTCGATGGAAGTGCGTTTCAAAAGATTGTGCGCTTCCTCAATCACCGTAATGTGAGTTAACGGACTGTTGATTTTTCCGGAAGTCATACGATATTCGTTTAGCTTCATAATGAGCAAGCCCATTATGAGTGATTTAGTTTCGGTTGACCCGACGCGGCTCAAATCAACAATTACACTCTTATCAAACAGATCGGCATCGGTCATATCGCCATTACAGAATATCAAGCTATTTAAACCGTTTGTAAGCGACCGTACACGGGTACACAGTGCACCCGAATAGTCGCCTTTGCTGTCAGCGGAGTATTTTGATTCACTTATTACGTTTTCTATCTGTTCCAACAAATCTATGAAATTTGGAAACACTTCGCCTTTTGGGTTTTCCGAAATACTGATATTCCAACCCACTGCAACATATGCTTTTTCCATTGCTTCTTTCAAGATAGCGGGCATTGCTGCGTACATCGGCCAGCAAACATTGAACAGTTCCACGAGCCTGTCCAAATGCTCAAGAACGTGAATATCGGGAGGAAATCTGAACGGATTAATACGCAACAAGTTTGCCATTTTGGGGTTTGTGCTATAAACAGCTACATCATGAAATTGCCCGAATATGTTCTTGTATTCACCCTTTGCAGGCTCAACTACCAAGAACGGAATACCATACATGTTTCTTAATTGATTAAGTATTTCGTATACTGTGTTACTTTTGCCGGAACCAGTCGATCCTGTTACAAACGTGTGCATTGTTAGCGAATCGCGATCAATACGAACCTCGGTGTCACTTTCTATGCCCATATTGAACACTTTTCCCAAAATAAAGTTTTTTCGGTCACCCTTTTGGTTATATTTTACAACTTCTTTGCCGAAATCGGCGTGTTCAATTACTGGGAAACCGCAGACTGATTTTCGCGGCAGTCCCATTTGTATAGCGAGTTCGTTGCCACTAATTAACGACGATGCCGTGACATGAACAACCGTCGATGCGGAGCGATACTCAAATACCGGATGAATAAAATTCGTAATGTAATCGCGGAGTAAAGGCAACTGCTCCGCTTTTTTGCGACCCCAAAAGTTAATTGCGGACGTTTCAACGCCGGACTTCTCACCTTTCATAAGGGCTTTATATGTTCCTGCCGCCATTTCAGCCGTTTCTTGACTATCCGCTAAGAAGTAAGTAGCGCACTCCCACATACCAAGGCTTTCGCACTCGTCAATGCGCTTTAATTGCATATCAATGCGCTCAATCGTGTTGATAAGTGTTTTATTTTGCATAGTGAGTTGCAGATTGTCGGTAGTGCCGGAGGTTAACCCTTTTGTTTGTGTATAGTTTTCGCTCTTGCTTTCGTTAGTGGAATCGGACTCTCCTAGTGTTTCCGACTTGCTATCAGTAAAATTCTCATTTTCAGTATTTCCCTTTACAGTTGATGTGTTATCGGAATAAGACTTAATATTGAATTTTTGAGTTGTTCCCAATGTTAAAACGTTCATTATCTTTTTTCCGACCGCAACTATACCTTTTTCTCCATAGGAAGCAGAACTGGATGTGGTTACAGATTCATTAATACTTGTGCCTTTTGAATAACTCATACCAGTTTGCGTAGAACTGTTTGTCGAGTGTGAAGTTCCCGCAGTCGTTCCGCTTGAAAAGGCATTAGAAATATTCAATGCCGTATTTGTTCCATAACTTAACTGCATATTAGTGAACGGCGAGAGTTGTGTGTAGATAGTTTCATAAGCGCTGCGCGTTTCTGCGAGTTGCTCGGCCGGAGTACTCTTCGCCAATACCACTGCAGTATAACGTTGCCCTTGCATGGCGAGAGCGAGTTTTTCAAGACCTTGGATAAAGCGGTCGTTGTCCTTGAATTCCTCATCTTTATTCTTGGCAACACAAGAAACAGCCACTATATTTTTCGACTGAATGTTAGCAAGAAAACTCTCGGCGGCAGGATCTAGCAGGTCGACCGTCTTTACGCCGGGAAATTGACCGCATAGTGCGTTTCGCAAGGTTTCTTTAAGCGACTTTGTTGTGCGCTTGTCGTCAAGTGAACGGACACCCATATAAAAGTCTGTTTTCTTCCCATCACTATCTGCAACAATAAAGACACCGCAGTTAAGGTTCTGTACCGAATTGAAAACGGAGGCAAATTTATAAGTCGAATACTCATCATTCTGATAAACCATCTCATTTATCTTAAACAGACGAATATCGCTAATCTGCTTCAAGCTGTCGTCAAGCGGCACAATCTCAAGATTAGTCAACTTCGTCAAGTAGTTTTTCAAAACGATATCATCGACAAGCAGACTTGCCTCGACAAGCCGATCTTTAAGTGTATCGAAACTCGGCACATTACTTTTGGGTGTGTCTATCACAGACATGTCACCGCTAACACGCAATGCTTCGGATTCCTTTCCTGTGAGGTCTACGAAATCACTCATATTATTGCTCTCCATTCGTGGCAATTGCTACGACCGCTCCAGCGATGACTGCGCCAACCGCAACGCCGACAACAACCGTGCCGCCAGCTACGCCCGCAATTGTGCCGCCGACCGTGCCGCCAACGACCGCGCCGACTGCAATTTTCGTAACACGAAGCGAAACAACTCTATCATTTTTCTCGTCTTGCCGCTTTTGCTCTTGGTAATTGCTCTGCTTCGGACGCTGCGTATTGGTATAATTTTCATGTTGCGGTGTACTCTTCAAATTAAAAGCTGATGTTTGCGAACTTGTGTTAATAGGGCGCAAATACCTCACCACTTCTATTAGGTGGTTAAGACGTTCATGAGAAAAGTTTCCAACTACCTGAACCATCAATTTATCCATGTAGTAATCATTCCAAGCGGACTTGTCTTTCTGGAGTTCTCGCCCATCGTGTTGGTCGTACAAACTGTTCACGCTTTGCGCAAGGCGGCTCATTTCATTAAATTCCGCAAATGTGGGGTCGACGAGCAAGCTGTCTTTCATCATAATACGTATACCTTTGACATTGCCGGACGAAACAGCATCTCTAAACGAATCTGTGATTGCCATTGATACAACCTCCTGTTTTAATATATTTGCGGATTAGACACAAGCTGAACGTGCCTTTTCCATCTGGCTGCTATAGCAGCTATATTTCTAGAATTGATTCGACTTTCCCTTTGATTTGCTCAAGCCATTTCAGTTTCTTCTCCGACTCTTTGATACGATCTTCCGCTTTTTTTTGGTCAGTTGCGTAACTTTCAAGTTCAGCTAGTTTTTGCTTAAGAATTTCATCAAGCCGATCAAATTCCTCGTTGAATCTCTTTGCTATCCGCTTAGACTGCCTCAGAGCGTACTTGCATGCAGCATCGCCATTTTCAGACAAGCACTGCTGTATTGGTGTGAAAAACTCTTGTGCCAACGTGCTTCCGTCTACGTATCTGACAGTTTTATATCTTGTGCGGTAATAGCCTTTTTCTTGAGACCACGTCCACGGCTTATACCATTTTTTATCGGTATTCTTAACCCATTCTTCACCGTCCTTGACTTCCTTTTCCTTTATAAATTTCTTTGTGGTAAACATGTCGTAAGCAACGCTGCCGCTCATCAGTTTTAACGGGTCAATAGTTACTCCTGCAATGCCCTGTACATCTATTTCTTCTGTCAGTGAAGCAAGTTTCTTCTTGTACTCTGCAAGCAGAGCGGCGCTTGTGCTGACTAACCCGTCACGGATCAGTTCGTCAAGCTCAACCTCAAAATCAGGCTCCAACTTTTTGGCAAACTTTATCAGTCGCTCTACTTCGTCATCTGCATCGTTAATATCCAGCTCCGTGCTGCGCAAATTATCAATGCGTTTCCTTATACGGGCTTGGAACTTCTGAATAATTCCCTCAACTACCTCTTTGGAGTCATCATTGACTTTCACTACGGCATCGTCAACGGCATCCTTAAATTTTTTGGCATCGCGGGCATCATCCATTTTCTTGCGGATAGCCGCAATTAGTTCAACAATGCGTATGCTATCTTCTTGATTTTTTGCAAGCTCACGCTTGGTCTCCTCGAAACAGCCCACCTCATCCAGTTTATGCATAAATGTATCGACAATATTCTTAATCTTTGCTGTTTTTGCATACTTCTGCACATACTGACGAATTGCCGCCTCAATAGAAACCACGCCGGTATGGATAAGCGCTTCATCGGGATTTTCGTTGTCGCGCCCGTCCCACGCAGACCGAGTTGCCTTAATCTGCCCATTTATCTCACCACGAATGCTCGGTGGTAAAGCGGCATACGTTTCAAAGTGCAGAGTTTCATTGCGATTGAGTTTCTTTACCTTGGTTTCCGTTTCGTCGATCGTATCCTCGTCAACGTCAGCACCGCTGTTAATTAACCGAAGATTAAGTGCCGGCAAAGCCGAAGCGGGAAAAAGGTTAGGGTTGGCAACACCATGTGTCTTAAGATACGAGTGAACACGCTCCAAAGTCTGGTTTGTGTCGCCGTCCTCTTTTTTGCGGTCGTCAAGTTTATTGACAACGAAGATAAACCTATCCTTTGACTGCTTGCCGCCTACAGCCATACTCTCGGCTACACGCTTCAGCAAGGCATTGTCGTCGTCTGTACCGAATTCGCCGGTCATAATGTACAGGACGAGTGCTTTTGATGATTTGCCTAGCAATTCACTTTGTACTTTCTTGTGTCGTGGGTCGCGAGAGTTATTCGGGCCAGGAGTATCGATAAGTACAAGAGAAACGTCCTCGGACGAAACGAATGGGATATTGCCCGAAACCTTGATAACGGAAACACTTTCTGCGGAATTAAGCCGTTCCATTATCGGATAAGTCAAATTCTCGTGTGTTTCTGAAAGCCTGTCCTCTTTATCGTAGACCTCCGCTCTAAACGGCACGTCATCTTGAGAACCGTCCTTTATTCGTGTAATGATTGCCGTACAAGCCTCTTGTTTTGACGGCATAAGTTTTGTGCCAAGCATAGCGTTAATCAGCGTGGATTTCCCCGCGCTCATAGTAGCGACAACGCACACCTCAAAGTCGCTGCTCTTGGCGTGTTGAAATGCACTGATTATTTCCACATCTCGCAATTCGCCAAACGGACCTTGCTGGATTTCGGCAAAGACCTCGTCGATAAGAACTTCCTTGTCGGAAGTCTCTTTTGCGGGCTGCCGAGTGATTTTGGCGGTCAACTCATCGCGCTCATACGCATCGGTAAACACATCGGCTAAATCCTCATAATCAAGGAGCGTACCGTGAAATGTCACCTCGAAGTCAATATCGTTATATTCATTGATAAGTAATTGTGGAAGTTCCTCCACCCACTCTTGTAAACGAGAACCATCGGCTGTTTTTTCACCAAGTTTGCTGTTCTGCGCCAATTTTTTCCCGTCAACCTTGATTTCGGCTTCGAGTTTATAGGGGTTATACTTGATAAACACTTTTTTCATTATTCAGTCATTCCTCCGTACAGTATATGTTCAAGTCCGTAAATCCCGCACTTGACAGCCATCGTTGTCAACTCGTCTTTACTTTCGTTTTCGAGCGGTTCAACATAATAACATGACAGATCATACTCAGGCTTGCTGAACTTTTTAGCGTACAGGTCATACGCGTCGTTCTCGTCCTCGGTTAGCAGTTCGCCATTTTGTTTCATCTTAAGGAGTAGCGCGAAGTAGGCTGACAGCGGACAGATTATAGGGTTTTCGTACCCAAGTTGGATTAGGTCATTCCTGACTCCATCGACGCTTGTCTCTATCGAGTCATCTTTTTTCTTGAAATCGTCGAGTTTGTTTAGCACGAAGATAACCTTGTCTTTTGGGACGTTCTCAGTTACGAATTTTAAGTGTCTAAATTCCTCATCCGTGCCGAGTCTGCTCGCATTAAACACATAAATCAACTTGTCATAGTTTTCCTCCGTCAATGCCTTACGCGTCAGTTTGCCGTGTTCGCGATTAATCGCGGAGTTAACGCCGGGGGTGTCGATAATACAGACACGCATTCTAGGCTTGTACAATGCTCTAAAAAACGAAGCGATGTAGCTGACATCTGTTTTTTCTGTTTGCATAAGTTTGTCGTAGGTCGCTCCGAGATTCAGCGGCGAAGCGAGCAAGTGAACCGCACTATCCTCAAAAGGCTTATTATATAGATAGCACAAATTAGCTGTACACGCTTCCTGCGATGTTCGAGTGACTGGCTTGCCAATAAGTGCATTAATCAGTGTCGATTTACCCGCGCTCAAATTTGCCGTCACGATGAAGCGTTCTTCAGTCTGCGCGGTGAACTTTCGGTTTTCACGAAACTGCGTTATTAAATTCTCAGCAAACGCATAGGCGACGGGAATCGGTTCATCTCCAATCAGCACATCGTTCAATCCATCAAGTAGGCGCGCTTGCTTCCCACTAAGATAAACATTCAATAGTTTGTGGGCTTGCTTCATCGCGTTTTCGTTCGTGAGAACGAGCGCAAAATCGCAGAATAACCAGTACCGATATTTTCTTCTCCACGGCTTCAACGAATAATTAACAACGCTTCGGATAACGTTATTGCAATTAGTCTCTGTTAATGTGATAGCCGTTCCATTGCCGACAAACGCTTCACGATACTGTGCAAGCCGCGCACTTTCAAATACGGTATCAACGGTGCAGTGCTTCACAAAATATTCAAGAGCGGCATAATACCTCGTTCGTAGTTTTTGTTTTGATTTTATAAGCGGATGAGTTTTTAATATTTGAGATGTTATAAAGTTTTTCACTTGCACATCGCGTATCTTTTGGCTCTCGCCGCTTGACTGCTGCTTAATATCGTCCATTTGTCTCTTATAACACCTCGACTTTTTCTCCTTGACCTTGCAGCCACATATTCATGTCTTAACCTCGACTCAGATTATTACGCCATCATCAGTTTTTCTTTTGGTCTGCGCTGTCGGCAAACATTCAAGAACTGCTTCCAACACTCCGCGACACAGAAACTGAACAATCTACAATTCTTCTGAATACAAAAACTGCACTCGCTTACAAAATCTGCTTCGCCGAACCTCTCTGTATATAGTACATCAACCTTGCATTCTGTCTTTTGATATTAGTTTCATGATTTTGATTTTATCAATATTATACCACATATTGCCACGCATGTCAACAATATTTCGTATTTTATGACAAAGACAGCCAATTCAATGTTGCTCCTGATTCGGAGGCTTTCCTGCTGAAGTACAGCCTTAACCCCCAATCCTTTAAGTCTACTTTTCCATGAACTTTGCAGTCTTGTCTATTTCATCTATCCATATATTTTTAAACATAAAAAAGAGAGATACCATGCGATATCTCCCCGCCCATTAGAATTTTGTTACATTAATACTGCCGCTCCATTTTCGTCCCATCACGGAAAACAAAGGTGAACGTATTTTTGTCCTTCACAGTCACCGTTTCCACAATACTATTGAATAAGCCTATATCAAACTCAGTGATGATTTTGCCAGACTTTTTCATCTGCCGGATGAAATCCTGCCGGTATACCAGCCTTGTGTCCCACAGCAGCTTTTCATCCTTCAGCCTCTGAATTTCGGTTTCAAGGCGGTTATGCTCTTTGGCGAGTGCGGCATAATCCCTATCGTATTTCTTCTGATCCATAACGCTGTGAGCATTGGCATCAATCAGCTTTTTTATTTTTTGTTTTGTTGCTCCTAACTGTTCTTCCGTTTTTGCCAGCGCCGCCACGATTTCATCAGATTTTGTGCTGCCCGCAAGGGATTGTTCCAACACGGAAATGAAGTTCACCTTATTCTCCACCATACCGTTGTAAACCTCCACAAAAGTCTGTTTGACGGCTTCCTCATTGATATACGGCAAGCTACAGGATTTTTTTCCCTTTTTTCTATACTTCCCGTTGCACCGCCAGACCACCTTGCGGTACTTGCTGGTGGAATGCCAGACTTTTGGGCCGTATACGCCGCCGCACTCTCCGCAGATAATTTTACCTGACAGCTCCCTATCGCCGGTGGAAACGCCCCCGCTCATTTCCCTGCGCTTGAATTCGCCCTGTGCCAACTGAAATATTTCTTTTGAGATAATTGCTGGATGGCTGTTTTCCACGAAATACTGTGCCACCGCGCCGTTGTTGACCGCTTTTTTCTTAGTTAGAAAATCAACCGTATACGATTTCTGCAGGAGCGCGGCTCCAAAATATTTTTCATTTTGGAGGATACTGGTAACGGTATTGGCATGCCAGTTTTGCGCACCGCACGGTGTTTCGACGCCCTCTCGCGTCAGCATAGCGGCAATGCCTTTCAGGCTCTGCCCCTCCAAAAAACACTTATATATTCTTCGTACAGTTTCCGCTTCCTGCGGTACAATCTCCGGTGTGCCATCCTTCCCTTTCTTATACCCCAGAAAATGATCATAGGGTATAATCAGCTTACCGTCGGCAAACCGCTTCCGGATACCCCAAGTAACGTTTTCTGAAATATTACGGCTTTCATCCTGTGCCAATGACGATAATATAGTCAGCAGAACCTCACCTTTGCTGTCCAGCGTCCGTATATTTTCCTTTTCGAACAGCACCTCAATGCCGCACTCCTTCAACTTCCTCACCGTTTCCAATGTATCTACCGTGTTCCTCGCAAAGCGAGAAACACTTTTAACCAGTATCAAATCAATCCTACCTCCGAGTGCATCCTCCACCATGCGGTTGAACCCCTCCCGCCCTTTGGTTGAAGTACCAGTTCGGTCTTGGTCAGCGTAAACATTGACATACTCCCATTGAGGGTTATTTTGAATATGGTTGGTATAATAGTCCACCTGCGCTTCATAGGAATTGGCCTGTTCCTCCGTATCGGTAGAAACCCTGGCATACGCCGCGACCCGTATTTTCCTGAGTTTTTGGGCGGATGTGCCCTGTGTTATGAATTGTTCTCTTGCTGGGATAAATGTGACCTTTTTCTCTGACATGATTTCATCTCCTCCGTCCATTTCCTTGATTTATCCTGCCATGCCTTTTCAATTTCAGTG